>OBKK01000337.1_pt1 | contig 16557 bp, 10 predicted proteins | sample 1503221 | NCBI WGS metagenome assembly OBKK01 (sample SAMN02044683, study PRJEB22538) | human gut metagenome | reverse complement strand
TCTACCATTTTCGCGACGGGCTGCGCCAGTGCAGGGAGATTCGACGCCTGTGCCGGGAAGCGTTCCGCGCGGATTTACGCCGTGTGCGGTGGCTGCCGCGGTCAAAGGCGCAGGCGGTGCTGCTGATGCTGCGGTGCGGGCTGTATCCGCTGGCAAGGCGGGCGATTCTGATTCGGCGCAGGCAGAATCAGCTGGCGTGTGCATCGGCAGAAAGCGCATTATTATAGGAAGGGATTTTTCACGGCAGGACGGTCTGCGGACGGCGAGGGGAAAATCAGCAGTAACTTGCGGGTTATCGCGGGCGGGGTGACCTTATCCGTCGCGGCGGCGTCGCTTTCATTAGTTGGAAAGTCATGGCACATCTGCGCTTGCACGCCGATGATGGCGAAAATGGTAGACAGCGGATTCGACAATCGACATCAGCAGATTGTAAATCGGCGCAAAATCAGCACGCGGAAGCTGTATGCAAATGTAGCCAACGAAATCGCGCGAATGGGTCAAGGGTCGAAGCCCTTGCAGGGGATCGAAGGGGACAACGTCCCCTCGCGTCTCCTTCGCTTATGAAAGGAAGTATGACGATGAAACCACTGCGGGTGCTTGTCGTGGGCTGGACGGCGACGACGGGCGGAATTGAGCACTTTTTAATGGCGTATTGTGGAAAAATGAACCGCGAACGCGTTCAATTCGACTTTTTGTGCCGCTTTAGCCCGATTGCGTGCCAAAAAGAAGCGGAAAAAATCGGGAAAATATACACAATAACCCGGCGGAGCAGCGATGTGATGCGCTATTATCGGGAAATCAACGACTTTTTCCGCGAACATGGGCACGAGTACGATATCATCTGGGACAATGAGTGCATGTTCAACGACATGACGCCGCTGAAAAAGGCCGCGGAGGTGGGCATTCCGGTGCGAATCGCGCACTGCCATAATCCGCAGAATATGGATAAATCAGTCATCGGACATGTGCAGGGCTTCCTCCATCGGGTCAATCAACATTCGCTCAGCCGCTACGCCAACGTCCTTTGGGCGTGCTCGATGGAGAGCGCGAAGTGGGCGTGCCCCGCCATGGATTTGCCCTGTGAGGTCATCCCGAACGCCATCGACGCGCAGATGTTCCACTTCTCGGAGCAGGTTCGGCGCGAGGTTCGCGAGCAGTATGGGCTGGAAGATTGCCTCGTGGTTGGTCATGTTGGGCGTTTGCAGTACCAGAAAAACCAAACCTTCTTGCTGGACGCCTTCCGCCACCTGCATGAGCGCGAGGAGAAAGCGCGGCTCGTGCTCGTCGGCGATGGCCCGGATTTGACGGAGCTGGAGGCGAAGGCTGTCACCCTCGGCATCGAGCGGGAAGTCCTCTTCCTCGGCAATCGAGATGACGTCAACCGATTGTTGCAGGCGTTCGACCTGTTCGTCATGCCGTCGCACTTTGAGGGCTTCGGGATGGCGGCTTTGGAAGCGCAGGCGGCAGGGCTGCCGTGCCTGTTATCCGCCAGCGTGCCGAAGGAAACGAAACTGACGCGAAACGTGGAGTTTATTCCGGCGGAAGATCCGGCAATTTGGGCGGAACATATGCTGAACATGCTGGAACGCCACGAAATCCGCCGCGACGAGGCGCAGACCATCGCCGACGCGGGCTACGACATTGTCGGCGCGGCGCAGCGGCTGGAGGACAAGCTCATCGCCCTGACGGAGAGAAAACGGTTTCAGCGGCGCTTCCTGATGTCCCCGAAAACGAGCGCATCGGGCGTGCCGGCGCTGAACAAGGCGCGCGCGGACATCGAGCAAATCGCCGCTGAAATGGGGTACGCGCCGTTCGTGCTCCACGCGCCGGACAGCGCAAATGGCAGCGTCTGGCAAGCTGTCCAAGTCGGCGTAAAGACGCTTGGCGACTGGGTTCGCGCGTTCTACCGGATGCGGCAGGGCGACCTGCTGCTCGTGCAGTACCCGTATTTCCCGGTCAAAGGCTACGGCGTGGCGCGGCTGGCGCTGCACCTGCTGCGCTGGAAGGGCGTGAAAACCGCCGCGCTCGTGCACGACCTCGACTCGCTCCGGCGGATTGGTGGAAGCGCCGCGCGCGGGAGCGATCAGCTGCTGCTGCCGGGGTTCGAGGCGCTCATCGTGCACAGTCAGCGGATGGAAAGCTACCTGCGCACGCAGGGCGTGGCGTGCCCGATGATTCTGATGGAAGCGTTTGACTGCCTGTCAGAAGGGAAAATCCCCGTGCGGGAGAAGAGCCGCATGGTCGCGATTGCGGGCAACCTCGCCGCGGACAAGAGCGGATACCTGAAAGATATTGGCAAAGTGCCGCTGGAATGGCAATTATATGGAACAAACTGGGCAGGAAGCGACTCAACGCGCATCGAATACCACGGCGAAATTGCGCCGGAGAAGCTGCCGGAAACGATTTCGGGCGCGTTCGGCATCGTGTGGGACGGCGACAGCCTTGACGGGCTGACCGGCCTGTACGGCGCGTATGCCCTGCTGAACAGCCCGCACAAGCTGTCGACATATCTCGCGGGCGGACTGCCGGTGATTGTTGCGAAGAACGCCGCGGCGGCGGATTTTGTGGCGCGGGAGCAGGTCGGCGTGGCGCTGAACAGCCTGCGCGAGCTGCCGGAGCTGATTCGCACGATGCCGGAGGAGGACTACCAGCGATACGCGGCGAACGCGCGGCGGGTCGGGACGCAGCTTCGGGCGGGGGAAAACACGAAGCGGGCACTGCGGAAGCTGGAAGAAGTGGAATGAACAGGCAGGCGAACGGGCGCATCCGCATTTGCAATCAGGGCGCGTACTGCCTGACGGCGCGCTTTCGACCGCAATGCCCGCGCAACGTCCGGCAAAATCCGAAAAAACGAAAATCCCCCTTACGACCATCCAGCAAATTCGACTGGATGGTCATTTTTTGACCGAAATTTCCTGCTGAAACGATTTCGAGAATCAGCCGAAACGATTTCGTAAAAAATCCCGCAAACCCTTGAAAACACAGGAATGAAAACGTTTACAACGCGAGGAATGGAGAATCCGGAAAAAATTTTTATAAAAAAACACAGGAAAACACTTGATTTTTTCGCGCGGGTGGTGTATACTCTAACCATCACGAAACCGGTTTAGCAAAAAGCCGAACGGGTTCGTGAGCATCACATGTCCCGGAAGCAGAACGCTAACCCGCCTCGGCGCTTCCAGCAAAGACGAAAGGAGGGGCGCCCATGGCCGTGACCATCAAGGATGTTTCCGCAAAGTGCGGCCTGTCCATCTCCACTGTCAGCAAGGCGTTCAACAACTACGCGGACATCAGCCTCGAAACCCGCGAACTCGTGCAGCGCACGGCGCGTGAAATCGGCTATTACCCCAACGCCATCGCCCGCACGCTCAAAACCAACCGCTCCTACAACTTGGGCGTTCTGTTCCAAGAAAAGCGCGGCACGGGTCTGACGCACAGCTTCTTCGCCTCCGTGCTGGATGCGTTCAAGTCGGCGGGGGAGAAGCGCGGGTACGACATCACCTTCATCAACCACCACATCGGGTGGACGGGCATGACCTATCTGGAGCACTGCCGATACCGCAATGTGGACGGCGTGTGCGTCGTCTGCGCCGATTTCTACGCGCCGGAGGTCATTGAGCTGGTGGACAGCAATCTGCCCGTCGTCACCATCGACCACAGCTTCAACAACCGCTCGTGCGTGCTGTCGGACAACATCGGCGGACTCAAGCTGCTGGTGGATGCAGCTTATCAGAAGGGACACCGCAAAATCGCGTACGTCCACGGCGAAAAATCCTCCGTCACGGAGAACCGCATCATCGGCTTCTACCGCGCGATGCAGGAACACGGGCTGAATGTGAACCCGGACTTCGTCGTCGAGGCGCTCTACGACAACCCCGCCACGAGTATGCAGGCGGTGCTGAACCTGATGGATCGCCCTGATCCGCCGACGTGTATCCTGCTGCCGGACGACCACTCGACCCTGGGCGCGCTGCAGGCAGCAAAACAGCTGAACTTGCGCGTGCCGGAGGATTTGTCCCTGGCTGGATACGACGGCATCCGCCTGACGCAGATGCTTCAGCCGCGGCTGACCACCATCGAGCAGGATACCAAGCGCATCGGCGCACAGGCGGCGGAATTCCTGATTGACCGCATCGAGAACCCGCGCACCGCTGGCAGCGAAACCGCAACAATTCCGGTTAAACTGCTGGAGGGCGAATCCATGGGCATCTGCCCGGTGAAGGCAGACGCCGCCAACAGCTGATTTTTTCCGCAAGAGGAGGCGGAAAAAATCACCCCACATCGTATTCCCGCGGCAGGGAAGCCGCTGGAAATATAGCGGGCACAACCCGCCTATTAAAGAGGAGGAAAATCCTATGAAAAAGCTCGTCGCTCTGCTTCTGTGCCTGATGATGGTCGTTCCGGCCACGCTGGCATCGGCGGAAACCGCCGAGGGCAAGGTGCTGAACATCTGGTGCTGGAACGATGAATTCCAGAGCCGCTTCAACGCCTACTATCCCGAAGTGAAGGAAATTGCTGAGGATAAGTCCACCACCACCCTGAACGATGGCACCATCGTTAAGTGGACGATCAACCCCAACGAGGGCAACAACTACCAGAACAAGCTGGACGAAGCCCTGCGCGCGCAGGAATCCGCCGCGGCTGACGACAAGATCGACATCTTCCTGATCGAAGCTGACTACGCTTTGAAGTACGTCGATTCCCCCTACACGCTGGACGTGAAGGCGGACATCGGCCTGACCGACGAAAATCTGGCCGGCCAGTACAAGTACACGCAGGAAATCGCCACCTCCGCTGATGGCAAGCTGAAGGCTGTCACCTGGCAGGCGACCCCTGGCCTGTTCGCGTATCGCCGCTCCATCGCCAAGGACGTGCTGGGCACCGACGATCCCGATGCAGTGCAGGAAGCGCTGGCTGACTGGGACAAGTTCAACGCTGTCGCTGAGCAGGCGGCTGCGAAGGGCTACTACATGCTCTCCGGCTATGACGATGCGTACCGCACCTTCTCCAACAACGTGTCCGCTCCGTGGGTTGCTGACGACGGCGAAACCGTGGTCGTTGACGCGAACCTGATGAAGTGGGTTGACCAGACCAAGCTGTACACCGACAAGGGCTACAACCACAAGTCCTCCCTGTGGGACGCGACTTGGGCGGCTGATCAGGGCCCGACCGGCAAGGTCTTCGGCTTCTTCTACTCCACCTGGGGCATCAACTTCACCCTGCTGGGCAACTCTCTGGAAACTTCCGTCGCCAACGGCGGCAAGGAAGAAGTCGGCAACGGCGCTTATGGCGACTACGCGGTCTGCCAGGGCCCGCAGGCTTACTACTGGGGCGGCACCTGGATTTGCGCGGCTGCCGGCACCGACAACGTGGCGACCATCAAGGACGTTATGCAGAAGCTGACCTGCGACGCGGCGATCGCCAAGAAGATTACCGAGGACACGCAGGATTACACCAACAACGTGGCGGCTATGAACGAGCTGGCGCAGAACTACTCCTCTGCCTTCCTCGGCGGCCAGAACCACATCGCGCTGTTCGCGGAAGCGGCTCCGAAGATCGACATGAGCAACATCTCTGCTTATGACCAGGGTCTGAACGAATCCTTCCAGGGCGCGTTCAAGAACTACTTCGACGGCAACGCCACCATCGACGAAGCCAAGGCGCAGTTCGAGAGCATCATCTCCGAAAAGTATCCGGAACTGGTGAACTTCCAGTGGCCGGACGCGGAGTAATTCGCATCACAAACCAAGCGGCAGGGGCGGGCATTGCGCCCGTCCCTGCCTGCTTTACGAAGAAAATTGTATTCTGTTCCAATGGTGACCTCTGGCAGCGAAATCCCCACGCCTGCCGGATGCCAGAGGTCATCATTGGGGCAAACGAACGTAGGAAGGATTGGTGATTCCGGATGCAGGGAGCAAAAAAGAAAGTCCGCTCCGTCAGCTATGCCAAATGGGGCTATGTGTTCATCGCGCCGTTCTTCATCGTGTTTGCGCTGTTCCAGCTCTATCCGCTCGTCTCGACGATTTATTACAGCTTCTTTGAGTATTTCTTCAAGCAGGGCGGTCTGATTCAGGTCGGCCCGAAATTCGTCGGCTGGACGAACTACTTGTACGTTTTCTCCAAGGATTTGCCCAGATACTTCGGCAACACCATCATCATGTGGCTGATGGGCTTCATCCCGCAGATTGTCTTCTCGCTTCTGCTGGCGGCGTGGTTCACCGATAACCGCCTGAAGCTGAAGTGCCAAGGCTTCTTCAAGACCGTCATCTACATGCCCAACCTGATTATGGCGTCCGCGTTCGCCATGCTGTTCTTCGCCCTCTTCGCTGATCAGGGCCCGGTCAACAACATGATTCAGGCACTCGGCGGCGAACCCATCCGCTTCCTCTCGAATATCTGGGGCACACGTTCGCTCGTCGCGCTGATGAACTTCCTGATGTGGTTTGGCAACACCACCATCATCCTGATGGCGGCGATGATGGGCATCAGCCCTTCCATGTTCGAGGCGGCGCAGATTGACGGCGCGACCCCGAATCAGACGTTCTGGAAGATTACCCTGCCGCTGATTCGCCCCATCCTCGTCTACACGCTCGTCACGTCCCTCATTGGCGGCCTGCAGATGTTCGACGTTCCGCAGATTTTGACCAACGGCAAGGGCGACCCGGTTCGCTCCTCCATGACCGTCGTCATGTATCTGAACAACTTCATCGGCACGTCGAAGAACTACGGCCGTGCGGGCGCGGTGTCCGCCATCATGTTTGTTATCTGCGCGGTGCTGTGCGTGGTCATCATGCGCACGACGCGCGGCGATGATGAACGCAAGCCCAAGCCCGTGAAAGCGGCGAAGGCTGTGAAGGGAGGCAAAGCGGCATGAGTCAGGCAACGATGAAAGTGCAGCCCAAGACAAAAGACCAGCAGACCGGCGCCCATGCGGCGCTGACCGCGCGGCGCATTGTGGCGTATGCGGTGCTGATTCTGCTCTGCGCGCTGTGCCTGTTCTTCTTCTACGTCCTCATCATCAACGCAACCCGCCCGCACGCGGATATCCAGAAGGGCTTCTCGTTCCTGCCGGGTTCGTGGACGTCGCTGTGCAACAACTTCACGCAGGTGATAAACAACGCGAACATCCCGATTATCTCCGGTATGCGCAATTCGCTCATCGTTTCCGCCATGACGGCGATTTTTGCGTGCTACTTCTCCGCGCTGACGGCGTTCGGCATTCACGCGTACCGCTTCAAGGGGCGCGCGCTCGCCCTTACCTTCATCCTGCTGATTATGACGATGCCGACGCAGGTTTCCGCGCTGGGCTTTGTGCAGCTGATGGGCAAGATGAACCTGAAGGATTCGCTCCTGCCGCTGTTCCTGCCGTCTATCGCCAGCCCCGCGGTGTTCTACTTCATGTACCAGTACATGCAGGCGAGCCTGCCGCTGGAGGTCATCGAAGCCGCCCGCATCGACGGCAGCAGCGAGTTCGGCACGTTCAACCGCATCGTTCTGCCGATGATTAAGCCCGCTTTGGCGGTTCAGGCGATTTTCACCTTCGTCGGCGCGTGGAACAACTACTTCACCCCCGCCCTGATTCTGAACTCCGCGAACAAAAAGACGCTGCCGATTTTGATTGCTCAGCTCCGCAGCGCCGACTTCCTGAAGTTCGACATGGGGCAGGTCTATATGATGATTGCCCTCTCGATTCTCCCCGTCATCATCGTCTACCTCTTCCTCAGCAAGTTCATCATTGCTGGCGTTGCGGTCGGTGGCGGGAAGGAGTAAGGATTTTCCCGGAAATGAATGCGCCCTCCCTCTTCGCAGTGCGTGAAGGGGGAGGGCGTGCTGTGTGCAAGGTATGACCTCGTTCGCCGTAAATTTCCAGAAGGGGGATAAATCACGATGCCAAATACCGATAAACAGCCGATTGACCACAAGCCGCCCCGTCCGCAAACGCTCGACGACCTCTTCGCCGCCTATCAGGGCGATTATCACCCCACGGAAATCGACACCGGCGCGGATGTTGGGCTGGAGCAAGTCAAATAACCCCACAAAAATCGCCCGCACGAGGTTCATCCCCCGTGCGGGCTTTGCTGTGTCTGGAATCCGTTACCCGACAGAACCATCCGTCGCGTCTTCCTCAATCGGCACCATCACCACATCCACCACACCGCTTTCTGTCAGCGGCATGAGCAGATAGCGGCTTGCGAAGAGCACGCTCGGGTAGGCGACTTTCTCAAGCTCGTCGTCCTGATACGGCGCGATGAATACGCTTTCCTGCGTCTGCGCGCCGCGGCGGAGGGTGAAGTGCTTGTCGAACGTCTTTTCGTCGTAGCGGTCGAGGTTCGTCAGCAGCTTTGCGACAACCTCCATGTCCACGGCGACCTGCGCGTTCGGCAAAAGACCGCTGATATCCGTGGGCTTGCGGTCAATCACCATTTCCGTGCGGATGTTCCAGCCGCCCGTGACCGCGCCGTCCGGCAGATCCACCGGCTCAATCGTCACGCGGAAGAGTGTCGTCGTCAGGTTGCCGCCCGCCTGCTTAATCGCCTTCTCCATGTCCGCGGAGAGGAAGTCCGACAGGCGCAGGATGACCGCGGCGTTCTTGTTGGAGAAGCTGATGGCGTCAATGCCGGCGTTGTTCATGTAGCGCAGGCTCATGTAGCCGAAGCGCAGCGTGCGCGCGCCGTACACCGGGTTGCCGTAGGAGTCGGTGACGTAGCCCGCGTCCTTGTTCAGCTCGGCTTCCGCGCTGATGCGCAGCAGCACCTCGTCCGTCTTTTTGTTCCACGTCAGCGAGGGGGTGAAGGGGCGCGGCTGGTCGTCCGCCGTGTTGCGCACGACGCTGCCCAGCTCGCTGTAAGAGAGTACCAGCTGTTCCTGCGTCGTAATGGTCACGAACATCTTCCGCCCGTCGGAGCGCTCGATGACCTGCTGCACCGGGTTCAGGCGTTCGCCGCCGCCGCCCCACCAAGGCGGATCGATCGGCAGAATGGTGAACTGCGGCGCGTCGTCCATCAGGCGCAGCGTGTAGTAATCCGCCGCGGAAAGCCCGGTCAGCACGAAGTTGTAGTTGCCCGCTTCCTCACCGGGTTCGCGCTTCAGGATGCCGCTGACCACGTCGCCATCCAGCAGCCCAATCGACGTGAACGTGAACCGCGCCGGGTCAGCCTCGCCTTCGTTCTTCTGCTGATTCGCGTCGGGGCAGATGGTCAGCGGGATTTTCTGGATGCTGAAGGCAACATCCACCGTGCCCGGCAGATAGATTGGGTCGCCTTCGGGGATTTTGACGTGCATGACGTAGCTGCCGACGTAGAAGGGCAGCCCGCCGACAAGGTTGTTGCCGGAGTAGGTGATGCTCGCCGTTTCGGGCAGGGTCATGCGCGGGCGGTAGGTCATGGCGTTGTAGGTGGTGTTCGCGGTGCGGCTCGGCACCCACTTGACGCGGTGGACGTGGAAGCACTCCTCGCTGAAGGAGAAGCCGTCCGCGTTGCTTTCCGTCAGCGTGACGTTCTCTTCCGCCGATGCGTACACGCGGTAGATGACCACGTCGCCGGTGTTCAGTCCGCTGATGGTGACGGAATTGCCGTCCGCAGCGCACTGCTTGGCGTCGGCGCGGTAGGTGTCGGGCATGGAGGCAGGCGCTTCGCCCGCGTACACCTGCACGCCCGCGCTCTTTGCGCCCGTGGTTTGAAAGGTGATGGTCAGCGTGCCGTCCTCGTTGTCGGTGGCGGCAATGTCGCTGATTTCCAGCCCAGTCACGGCGCTGCTCGTCTTTCCGGCGATGACGGCGGAGTACACCGTTTCGCCGTCGGTAGCGGCAATGTCCTGCCCGGTCAGGTCGCCGAAGCCCCAGAGCTGCAGCGTTCCGTCAAAGTGCGTTGTGTAGCGGTACTGGCTGCCGCCGATGACGACCGTCAGCGCCTTGTTCGGCACGGGGTTGCCCTGTGCGTCGCGGATGGTGACGACGGTGTGCGGCGCGTCGCTTTCCGGCTCCACACGCACGTTGCCGCGCAGGGTGATGCCGGTCAGGTCGTTCTGATTCCGCAGCACGAGACGTCCGCTTTCGACATTCAGGGACACCTGCGCGTTGTCAAGTGCAATCGGCGCGCCGTCGCTGAGCAGCGCGCAGCTGCCCGTCAGCGTCGCGGAAAGCGCCCCGTTTTCGACGCGGAGGACGCTCGAAGCGCTGTTCAGCTGCACATTGCGCAGGGTCGCGCTCGCCGCCGCGCCGGAGGAGTGAATCGCGCCGTCCAGATACCCGTTCTGCCCGTTGACGATGAAGCGGCTTGCGTCGCCCGCGTCGGCATTCGGCGCATTTTCGGAGAGGTTGAACGTCAGCACCTGCGCGTGAACGGTCTCAATCACGATGGCGTCCGCGTCGGCGCTGATGGAGTAGGTTGCGTCATCGGCAAGGGCGGGGAGGAGCAGCTCGCCCGCGGGGGTCATCAGCAGGGGGATCGCCGTGCCGTCCAGCGTCACCTTCTGGCGCGCCAGCGGGACGGAAATGGCCCACGCCGTGTAGCCGTCGGGCGCGTCGGAGCAAATCACCACGCCGGAGAGCACCTTCGTTCCGTTCGGCAGCTGTCCCTGCACGCTCAGCAGCCCATCCACCGTGATTTTCGGCGCGCTGCCCATCAGCGGCATCTGCCCGCGGCCGTCCAGAATCGTGTCGCCGCGCACAATCAGCTCATACGGCGCGCCCGCCTCAATCAGCGTACCCGCGCTCGTCGTGCCGTCGAGAATGACCGTCACGCCGCTTTCCATAATTTCCAGCACCGTACCCTCGGCAATGTCGCCGGACAGCGTGTACACCGTGCCGGATTTGAGCGTGTTGCGCTCGCCGGGGGTGATGCTGCCCGATTCGCCGCTGGGGGCCTTGGCAGTCTGGCGGAGGGTCATCGTGCCTTCCGTGACGGTCGCCGTCCACTGCATTCCCTCGCCCGGACGCTTCAGCCACAGATACAGCTTGCCGTCGGCATCGGGCGTGACAGACCATGCGTACCTTTCGCCCTCAACGAGGACGCTCTGCACGCCGGACGCGGAGAACGCATAGCGCGCGCGTCCGTTCATTTCCGTCAAATCGGCAAAGAGGTTCGTGCCTTCGACGGAAATGTCGCCCTTGCTGTTGACCGTTCCGATCGAAATTGCGCCGCCCTCGGAGAAAATCACCGCCGCGCCGGATGCAACTTCCAGTTTCTTGATAGATGCCAGCGAATTGTCCGCCGCGCGGATGTAAACGACGGCGTTCGCTTCCACCGTCAGCGTGTCGATGGACGCGCCGCGCAGTTCCAGAATTGCCGCGCGGTTCTTCACCACGCGCACCGTCGCGCCCTTGCGGTCGCCAATCAGCGCGTACTGACCGCTGCGGTAGAACGTCACATCGGCGCGGTTGAGGTCAACAATGCGCAAATCGTTGGAGAGCGTCGCCACGCTGTAAGCGTCCTCTTCGTCCAGCAGGTAGCGCCCGTAACGGCACAGCGGGTAATCCAGCCCGTTTTCGTCCTGCGAAATGTGCGCGCACCCTTCCACGTCGCACGCCGGAATTTCAGGCGTCGCGGTCGGCTCGTCCGTCGGATTTTCGGGGTCGGGCGTCGCGGTCGGCTCGTCCGTCGGATTTTCGGGGTCGGGTGTCGCGGTCGGCTCGTCCGTCGGATTTTCGGGGTCAGGTGTCGCGGTTGGCTCATCCGTCGGATTTTCGGGAGCGGGTGTCGCGGTCGGCACATCCGCCGATTGTTCCGTTGGCTGCTCCTGCGCGGGGGTCGCGGTCGGCGCATCCGTCGGAGCGGCAGTCACCAAGGCTTCCGTCGCTGCGGGAGGATTCGACGGCTCTTCCGCCACGGAAACGCCTGTCAGCAGCATACTGCTGATGAGAAGCATTGCGCCGATGCGCTGGGTGGGTTTCAAGGTTGTTGCACCTCCTTGAAGGCTTGTCGTTGGGGTTGCAAGGGGATTATCCTATGTTGATTGCTTTGTAGGGAAGCAGGGAAACGTGTGGGTATCCTGTGGATAAACACGCGGAAGGAGCATGGAAGTGTGACCAATGCAATCGCGAAAAGGGGTCAAGGGGCGATTGCCCCTTGCAGGGTGCAGGGACAGCGTCCCTGCTGGGGTCAAGGGGCAACGCCCCTTGCGCCTCCCCCATGTAATTAGACGTTCGTCAACGCCGTTTCGTTTCCTTCTTCCGCAAAAAATTTTACAATTTGCCGTTCATGATGGCGAGAATCAGGTTGCCGTTGGAGAAAATCGGCGCGAGGGTCGAAGCGGCAATCAGGTCGTTCACCATGTCCAGCGGGATGACCGTCTGCACGAGGGGAACGAGCGTGAAGAGCACGAGGCAGACGAGCAATCCGCGGAGGAAGCCGAACGCGCCGCCTGCCAAGCCGTTGAGCTGCTTGAGGACGGGAAAGCGGAACACCGCCTTGAGCAGGTTCAGCACGATGGCGAGGACAATGTACAGCACCAAAAAGCTGACGAGAAAGCAGATGATGTTGATGCTTGCCTGCAAAATCGTCTGGCTGACGTAATCGGAGACGGTGGATAGCCCCGACGAGGCGTACACGTTGTTCTCCAGATTCACGCGCAGCAGCGTGTCCAGCGGCGCGGGCAGGTTCACCTTCTCCAGAATGCTGTTGATGCTCTGGCTGGTGAGCGTCGCGACGTTCGTGATGGCGGTTTCAAGGTCGCCGATGCGGCTGGATGCGTCCGTGTAGTGCAACAGCATGTTAAGAAAAGACTGGTTGGACTGCACGGCGGCGGCGAGCTTCGGGCTGACCCAGAAGGACGCGAGGAACGACATCAGCCCGCACCCCATGTTCAGCACGCTGGCAATGAAGCCGCGATACAGCCCGAACAGCACGGAAATGCCAATGATGCCGATGATGACGTAATCGACGATGTTCATGCGTTACCTCACGGCGCCGGGGTCTCGGTCGCTTCCGGCGGATCGAGACTGGCGATATAGTCGAAATAGGGCTGACGCGCGGCGGTGAGAATCGGGTCGTGGTCGCCGCCGAAGACGTACTGGGCATTGATGGCTTCAATGTCCGCCTTGCGCATCGCGGGCGCGCAGTACGGGCAGAAATCCAGCTTGCTGTACGGTTCTTCGTCCAGCTGCGCATAGGTGAAGGATTCAAACGTCACGTTGTCCTTCGTCACAGAGTAGCAGGTGTCGGCGCGATGGTAGTACGAGCCGCCGTTGGGGTTGTAGTACAGCACGGTGTCGTCGTCCGGAATCGAAATCTGCCGCCCCTGCCAGTCCTCCCAGATGACCAGGCGGCCCAGATGCTTCCGGTTGTCCCACAGCCACTTCATATTCAGCCCCTCCGTGTTGCGCAGGCGCTGAACGCGGATGCAGCCGTGGCTGGCGCGCGTGCCGAGCTTGGGTTCGTTGTAGGCGTATGACTTTGAGCCGTCGGCGCGCTTGGTGTGCGGCACTTCGTGGAGCAGGTCGCCGTCGTTGTAGCGCAGCCCCATGCCGCAGTAGAGGTTGCCGCTGGTGAATTCGCCCGTGAAGCTGCCGATGATGTACTCGCCGGAGCGCGTCTCGTTAAACGGCTGCTTCGCGTTCGCAAGTCCCGTGGAAACAAGCAGCGTCGAAATCAGGTGCCCGTCCTCGTAGACGTACAGGCGCTGCGTCAGCTTGTCCACCACTAAGCCGTACTTGTCGTTGCTGTCCCACTCCACGGTCGTCAGGGTGTTCGTTTCGACGTAGCCCTGCACCAGCAGGTTCCACGCCTTCACCGTGTTGTCCGCGAAGGAAGAGGAGTAGCACTCAATCAGCGACCAGCCGTTGTCCAGCGTCTCAATCACGCGGATGCCCTGCGTTGCGCGGGTCAGGATGCCGATGGCGGCGCTCTTGCTGTCCGGCTCTTTGCGGATGCGCACCTGCGTGCGGCCGTCGCCCTTGACCACCGTCATCGGCGCGGTCAGCATCGCCCAGACAGCCGCTTCGTCCGTGTAGTCCATCGGCGTGTTCCAGTAGGAAGCGGGCGCGTCGGACGGGAATTCATACGGGCTGCCGTAGGACGGCGTGAAGGTGATGTTCGGGGTCGGCGTGGGCGAGGGTGTGGGTGAGGGCGACGGCGTGGGGGATGGTGTCGGAACTGCCGTCGGCGTAGGGGATGGCGTCGGCGTGGGGGACGGCGTCGGCGTGGGGGATGCCGTCGGCGTGGGGGATGGCTCGGCAGTCGGGGTCGCCGTCGGCAGGATGCCGAAGGATGCCGGATTCACTGCCACATGCTCCTCGTTCGAGCAGTAGCCGGTGTCGTCCGTCAGCGTCAGGCTGATTGCGACGGTGTCCGGCGAAAGGGCGGTTGCGTCCACCGTCACTTCGTTCGTGCCGGCGGAAATGTCAATGTTCTCCAGCAGCGACCAGCTTGCGCCCCACAGTCCCAGCGTCAGGCGGCCGTTTTCGCTTGCGTAGAAGGAGAGACGCACTTCGCCGTCCTCGGTGCTCTCCAGCGCGGAAATGGAGGTCAGGAAGGGCGCAATCTGCCCCACCAGAATGGCGGTGTCCGCTTCTGACCCGTCGGAGAACTGCGCCACAAGCCGGTAGATTCCTTCCGGCGCGAAAACGCCCTCGTATGTGCCGTTCCACAGCATTTGGTTTTCGCCCGCCGTGACGGGGTAATCCTTGGCGACTGGCAGCACGGTTTCAAGCGTCTCCGCGTTGCGCAGCAGCAGCGTGACCGTGCCGTCCACAGGCGATGTGAACCGCAGCGTGACCGCCTTGCCGGGGCGCAGCGTCTCCTGCAGCGGCTCGATGGATGCGCTGGAGAGCAAAATGACATCCAGCGCGTCCGTATCCTCCGCAAGGGCTGGCAAGCACGGCGTGAGCATTGCCAGCATCAGCAGCAGGCAGAGCATTTTCCGCATGATGATTCCTCCAATCGTAATCGGGTGGTATCGCAAGATAATAGGTAGATTCTGTTGCGCTTGATGTGCGGGACAAGGACGCGCGCGTTTACAAGCGCCAGTCAGGCAGCAGCATTTCCGCGATTTCCGCGACATTTTCCGCCCGCGCCTCGCACGACTTTTCGCCCGCAAAGCGCCCGTCCGCGTCCAGCAGGATGCCGCGAACCCCCGCCGCTTTGCCTGCGCGGGTGTCCAGCGGACGGTCGCCGAGCATGACGCAATCATCCGCCGCCAAGGCGTATCGCTGCAGGCAGCCCTGCACCATTTCCGGCGCGGGCTTGCGCGGATAGCCGTCCTCGTGGGTGAGAAAGCCCGAAATCAGCATCAGCACCCCGCACTGCGCCAGCATGTCACGGCAGCGCAGGTCACGGTGCGTCACCACATAGTGCTGAACGCCCCGCTCGTGCAGCGCAAGCAGCAATTCCGGTATGCCGCAAAGCAGCTTCGGGGCATCCAGCAAGCGTTCCGCTTCAGCCGCGCGGCATTCCTTCAGCAGCTCATCCACAGAAACATCGGTCAGCGCCGACAGCGCCGCGCAAGCATCCCGCAGCGTGCCTTTCAGCAGCGAAAGCGCGTTTTCCGCCGTCAGCTGCACCCCGTTGTCCGCCGCGATGCGCACGAACACCTCCGTCAGCAGGGGATAGGTGTCCATCAGCGTGCCGTCGAAGTCCCACAGGCACGCGCGGACGTTCGCGAACGCTATTTGACGCGCCACGACTTCATCCGCCGGGCAGAAAACGTATTTCGTCATCTCCGCCGGATGCACAAGCGCGTAGCCTTCGTGCTCGGTCAGCACCGGCGCACGCGTTGCCGTCGCGGTCAGGAAGTCGAACGCGATGCCCTGCGCTTCCCGGCGGCACAGCGGCGAAATGTCCGCAATCGGCAGCGACAATTCTTCCAGCAATTCCCGGCGCAATGCGTCTTCTGGTGATTCGCCCGCCTCCTGTTTGCCGCCCGGAAACTCCCACAAATGCGCGTTTTTGCGCCCTTCGCCCCGGCGGCAGATGAGGATTCGCCCGTCCGGATAGCGCACAATGCCCGCACTCACCCGCATCATTCTGCCAACTCCCGAATCTGCTTGATTTCCGCCGCGTAGCCCGCGAGGTCGTTCGGGGTCTCCAGCTCGAACGGCAGGTTTTTCAGCGACGGATGATTGACCACGCGCATCAGCGCCTTCAGCCCGATGTACCCCTTGCCAATCTGCTCGTGGCGGTCTTTGTGTGCGCCGCAGGGGTTCTTGCTGTCGTTGAGGTGGATGGCTTTGAGCCGATTCAGCCCGATTACGCGGTCAAAATCCGCCAGCACATCCTCCAAATGATTCACGATGTCGTACCCCGCGTCGCTAACGTGGCAGGTGTCCAGACACACGCCGAGCTTGTCATTCAGCTCCGTGCGGTCGATAATCGCGCGCAGCTCCTCGAATGTCCGCCCGACTTCCGAGCCCTTGCCCGCCATCGTTTCCAGCAGGACGGTCGTTTTCATATCCTGCCACAAAATCGCGTTGAGCATGTCACAAATTTGCTCCGTCGCCACTTCCACGCCCTGCTTGACGTGGCTGCCGGGGTGAAAGTTGTACAGATTGCCCGGCAGGTGGTCAAGGCGCTGGAGATCATCGAGCATGGTGCGGCGGGCGAAATCGGCGCGCTCATGGCGTGG
>OBKK01000334.1_pt1 | contig 16658 bp, 11 predicted proteins | sample 1503221 | NCBI WGS metagenome assembly OBKK01 (sample SAMN02044683, study PRJEB22538) | human gut metagenome | reverse complement strand
GTGCCTTGTTTCCTCCCTCCTCTCTCTACTTCTACTTTCGCCCTTCTGGGCGCACACTTCCGCAGTGGGTCATGCTCTCCTCGACGGAAAAGCAGACGATCAACACGGCCTGCCTGACGTTTGATAACGACATGACCAACCCGTCGCTGCTCAATCTGGCGACGAAAATCCCGCGCCCGCTGGTCACCGACTATGTGCTGGAGGCGTTCGACGGGGATAAGTGGCGCGATCTGGCGTGCGTGACGGGCAACAACCTGCGCCATCGCGTGCACACATTCGCGCCCATCGCCGCCGAGAAGGTGCGCTTGACCATACTTGATTCCGGCGATCACAAAACGGCGCGGCTGTTTGAAATCCGGCTCAATAACGAATAAACCAATTCACGGGCGGAGGCATTCGAGCTTTCGCCTTTTTTACGCTGCCCCGGCGCTCAAAGAGGCTAAAAAAAACGCGCCGCCCATCCCGTGTAAGCGGGGACAGGCGGCGCATCTATGCTTTCGGGAGCGCGTCAGGCGAGATTAATCGTCGTCGTCGTCATCGTCGTCATCGTCGTCATCGTGATCGTCATCGCGGTCATCATCGTGATTATCGTCGTGATCGTCGTCGCGATCAGGCTGGCGGTTGTCGTTTGAGTGGGCGGGCTCGCTGCGCTCCACGTCATATTCGAGGACGCTTCCGGTGGCCGCGTCGATCTCGTATTCGTACTCGGTGCTGCCCTTGATGAATTCGATTTCGTATTTGCGCAGGCCGTCGTCCTTCTCGAGCTTGGCCTTGGTGAAGGACACCTCGGCGGCGGAGAGCCCCGCGTGCTTCAGCGCGATGCTCTTGGCCTGATCCACGCCGATATAGCTGGAGGCGGCGGGCTGAGCGGTGGCGCGCGTCTCAATGCTTCTTTCGCGGATGGCGCCGGTGACCGCGTCGATTTCGTACTCATACTCGGCGCCAGCGGTGACAAATTCGATTTCGTACACCAGCATGCCGTCCTCGCGGTCGAGCTTGGTCTTGGTGAACGTCACGTCGGCGGCGGAGAGAGAAGCGTCGTTCAGCGCGATGGAGCGTGCCTTTTCGCGGGAGATTCCCTGAGCGCTGGCCACGGTTTCGGGACTCGCGGGCTGCTGGCCAGGGCGTACGGTCTCGTTTTCGGCGAAGTATTCTATGCTCGCGCCGCACACAGTGCCGGAAACCGCGTCCACGTCATAGTCGTATTCGGCCGTCGCGGTGTAAAACTCGATTTCGTAGAGTCGCAGCATATCGTCGGTGTCCAGGCTGATTTCCAGCAGCGTGATGTCCGCTTCAGTCAGCCCCGCGTCGGCGAGCGCCTTGTCCAGTGCCTGCTGCTCGCCGATCACGATGGCGGCCGCGTCCTGATAGGCAGCCATTTCCAGCGTCTTCTGGCTCGTCAGCGCCCAGGCCCTCTTGATGATCGCGCCGTCGGTCGTGCTGATCCAGTATTCGTATTCAAAGCCGTCGCACCGGAATTCGACGTCATAGGCCGTCTGGCCGTGCTCGGTTTCAATCTCGGTGGGGAAGAACAGCGTGCGCTCGCGGGTCGCGCCGGCGGCTTCCAGAGCCAGATTTTCAGCGGCGGTCTGGTCGAAGGCGCTCTGCGCGAAGGCCGTTCCGTTCAGCAGGAGCGTCAGTATGAACGTCAGGGTCAGCAGGGCTTTCAGCGTGGATTTGAGTGTCGTTTTCATTGAAGTCGCCTCCTTGTTTGGTATGGCCTTATGATACAGGACGCAGATGAGATGAAAATGAGAAGCGCTCATTTTTTATAAAATTTTTGCCGTGCGCCGATTCCTCCGAATGCGCAGCCTGCCGTTTTGCTGAAGCGCCGTCAAACAGTGCGCCTTCGAAAGAACAGCCTGACGCGTCAGTTCTCTGAAAAGTGCCCTCAAGCCTGCGGCGCTCCCGTTTTTGTCCGCAGGCGGCGCTGATTGCCTGCCCGGCGCAAGGAGAGCGGAACCTCCCGCCGGAGATCCCGCTCTCTTCTATAATTATATGTCATTGCATGGGGAAGCGGGCGGTGAAGGCGCTGCCCTTGCCCTCCTCGCTCACGACGGTCAGCTCGCCGCCGTGCAGACGCGCGATCTGCCGCGCCATGGCCAGCCCCAGCCCCGCGCCGTCGCCCGATCGTTCGGGCGCGCCCTGATAGAGCCGCCGGAAAATTTTTTTCTGCTGATCGGGCGCAATGCCGATGCCGTCGTCCGATACAGTCAGCTCTATCGCGCTGCCTGCGCGGTGCAGCGTGACGATGATATGGCCGTTTTCCCGGCCGTAGCGGTAGGCGTTTCCGATGAGGTTGCCGAGCAGTCGCGTGATGAGCGTCTGATCGCCGGTGATGGAAATATCCGGCTCGACGTCTGTAGTGAGGGCGATGTTCTTCTCGCAGATCAGCGCCATGTCCTCGCAGACGGACTCGGTCAGCGCGCTCAGATTGAACGGCTCGCGAGCATAGCGGTCGGTCTTGCGCTCCATGCGCACGAGCTCCAGCATGCCGGAGATCATGCGGTTCATGCGCCGCCCCTGACGATGGATGACGGAGAGCGCCTCGCGGTAGTCCGCGCCGGTTTTCTCGCCGGAAAGCGCGTCCTCGCACTGCGCCATGATGACGGCCATGGGCGTGCGCAGCTCGTGCGACGCGTCCGAGGCGAATTGCCGCTCGGCCTCGAAGTCGTCGTCCAGCCGCTGCATCATGCCGTTGAACGCGCCGGCCAATTGCGCCAGCTCGTCGCTGCCGCCGTCGGGCATGCGCTTTTTCAGGTCGTCGCCGCCGCTGATCTGCGCCGCGGTGAGCGCCATGGCGCGCAGGGGCTTCAGCGCGCGTCGGGCGATCAGCACGCCGCCGGCAATGGCGATGAGTGTGAGCGCCAGCAGGCTCCAGACGCAGACGTACACGATGTCGCGCAGCGGCGCGTCGGCCCGCGTTTCGGGCACGGCGCCGCGCAGCCACAGATCGCGAAGGGTGTTCTGCTCGAGGCGGCGATCAAATATATACCATGTTTCTCCGCGCACGCGGACTGTGCGGCACACGCCGTCCTCAAAGGCCAGCATGCCCGCCGCGGCGATGGGGTTTTCGCCGTAGAGCAGAGAGCCGTTTTCGTGATAGAGCGCGGTGATCATGCCGTTCACCTGATCGAGAAAATCGTCGTCGATTTCGAGATAGCCCACGCCGTAGCGGATGTAGTGGTCGGTGTCGCCGTCCTGATCCATCTGCGCGATGCTTCGGTAAAACTCGACCTCGTCCACATTGTCCTCGACGGTGTGTATCAGCTCTGTGCGCAGCTGCTTTTGCAGGACGGAATGGCTCACGAAGAACACCACGATGAATGTCAGCACGGCCATGAGCACGAGCGCGGCGGAAAACCACAGCGTGAGTTTCCATTGGAGCGAGCTTCTCTTCATGGCGTCTCCTCCCGCAGCACATAGCCCATGCCGCGCACAGTGTGGATCAGCTTGCGCTCATGGCCGTCGTCGATCTTTTTGCGCAGATAGCGGATGTACACGTCCACGACGTTCGTGCCGCCCTCGTAATCAAAATTCCAGACGTGATTTTCGATCTTTTCGCGGGAAAGCACGATGCCCTTGTTGTGCATGAGGTATTCCAGTAGCGCATATTCCCGGGCGGAAAGCGCAATTTCAGCGTCCCCGCGCTTCACGCGCCGCGTACCGGTGTCCAGCGTCAGATCGCCCGCGACGAGTCTGCTGTCGCCCGCGCCGAACTGGGAACGCGTCAGCACGCGCAGCCGGGCACTCAGCTCCTCCAGCGCGAAGGGCTTCACCAGATAGTCGTTCGCGCCGCTGTCCAGCCCGGCCACGCGGTCGGCGATGGCGTCGCGCGCGGTGAGCAGCAGCACGGGCGTGGTTTTGCCGGCGGCGCGCAGCTTTTTGAGCACGCTCAGCCCGTCCAGATGCGGCATCATGATGTCCAGTATCGCCGCGTCGTAATCGGCGGCCTGAAGATAATCCCAAGCCTGCTGTCCGTCAAGGCAGCTGTCCACGCCATAGCCCTCGGCGACAAGGCGGCGCGTCACGAGGTCGTTTAGATCCCGCTCGTCCTCTGCATAGAGTATTCGCATGATGATTCTCCTTCAGCCTGTGTGATGCCCCGTCATTGTACCGCGCGCGGATGAGAGGAATATTAGAGCGCGATTCCAGCGCCGGCGGAGAGCGCCTCGATGTGGCGGCTGTTCATGCTGCGGCCTTTCGATGAGATAATTGTAGCATTGCGCTGTTAAGATGTCAATCGAATGGCAATGTGACCGGTTTTTTCTGCGTTTATGGCCGGAATTGAGTCAAAAGTGTGTAGAAACTGAAAATGGAAATACGCATAATGAACTCATCAAACAAAGCGGAGCGTGTCTTTCATGAGCAAATCAGTCGGAGTGAAGAAAAAGAGCATATGGCGGGACAAATACCGGTCAACTCTTTTCCACAGAATGTTGCTGCTCCAAAGGTGCTCAGGTACTCTTTATAATCTTCCGAAAATTTCAATTTCAGCTCATTCTCGGCGTCTGCAATTTGCTCCTTGGAGGCTGCACCAAGCCTCATTTTTTATTGTTCGATGGTGTATGAACCAGATTGGAACTCTTGGGGCTGCTCGGCAGGCAGAATGACAGTAGCCGTGCAATTGGCGGGGATGGAGAAGGTATAAACTGTTTTATTCCCTATATGCTTCCAGGCGCTTTCCACCTGACCGAAAATGCTGTTGTATTTCACACCAACATGGTCAAAATGTCCGCCCGGATGAGGTGCAAGAACGAAATGATTTTCTCCGTCCATCTGCACGCCGCACATCACCCGGAACACCCATTCCAGCACAGCGCCTTTGGAATAGTGATCCAGGGAAGCGATGCCGCCCTGGGCCTGGTTGCCTTCCCAGCTCTCCCATACGGTGGTAGCGCCCGCCTTGGGCATGAACAGCCAGCCGGGCATTTCCTCGTTTTCCAGCATTCTGTAAGCTGCATCCAAATCTATATCGTCCAGCACATCCAGAATCAGCGGCGTGGACAGGAAGCCGGTGCCTACCCGGTAACGATAGTTTTTCACCGCCTGCAGCAGGCGCCGCTTTGCAAAATCCGTTTGCTTTTCATTCAGCAGGTTCATATAGAGCGGGCGAACCAGCACAGCCTGACGATCCGTGTCCAGGGAGAAATCCGGCTTTTCCACCAGCTCCTGATAGGCCTTTTTGCAGCCAGATTCATACCTGCGGTACAGGTCCGCGTCCTCCGCTTTTCCCAGATGCTCCGCGATCTCCGCCATCAAGCTCATCACATAGGTGGTATAAGCGGTGGATACCTCGGGATGGGGAGCCGCCATATCCGTCCATTTGTTGGGATGCACCACGGCAGGCTCGGCCCACTCGCCATAGCTTTGGCCTGCGTTGACGGCATACTTCCTGTTCTCGCCATGGAGCCCCAGGGGCTTGGCCAGCAAGCCCAGTTTACCGCAGCGCTTCATCATGAACCGTGCATACTTCTTCATGCCGGAATAATACTGGGTCAAAATACGCTCGTCCCCATACTGCTTCCAGAAGCGGTACGGGATGATCACGCCCGCGTCCGCCCAGCCTACGGAGCCGTTCATGGTGTTCATGTAGAAATCCACCCCGCCCGCAGGAGCAATCTGAGGCAGACAGCCGTCCTTCCGCTGCCAATCATACATGTCGTTTAGGAACTTCTTGGCGAAGGAAGCGTAATCGAACAGATAGGCCGCAGTACCAAAGAAGATTTGCGCGTCCCCTGTCCAGCCGTGACGCTCCCGGGTGGGACAGTCGGTCGGTAAATCGGCAGAGTTGTTTTTCGTGCTCCAGCGAGTGCAGGAGACAAAGCGGTTCAAAAGGGCATTGGAGCTGTCAAAGGTCAGGGTATCTTCCATGTCCGAATATACAGCAATGGCCTCAAAGTCCTCGGGTTTGGCTTCGATATCGCCGTCCACCTGCACATACTGAAAGCCGAAAATGCAGAAACGGGGCTTGTATTCGTTGAGTCCTTCCTTGCAGGTATATTCGATCTTCTGCAAGGGCGTGGTGATCTTTTTGCTGCTGCATTGGATGTTCCGCAGGGTCAATTCGCCCTGCCTGTCCAGCATTTCCCCATGGGTCAGGGTAATCTTTTGCCCCTGCTTCGCCTGCACCCGGAAGGAAACATAACCGGCGATATTCTGCCCGAAATCCAGCACGTTTTTTTCGCCGGGCGTATGGATCAGCTTGGGTGTAAACCGCTCGTGCTCCCGGACGGGCACATTATTGGAAGCGGAAGGAATGACGGTGCGTGAGGTGCACTTGGCTTTCGCGCCATAGCCGGGCTGCCGGTTGGCGTCCACGATCTCGCCGTCTTTATTGTCCGCAAAGCGGATGGGGCCGTCATTGCTCCAATCCCAGGTTTCGTCCGAGCAAACAGTCTCTATGGTTCCATCCTCTCCCGTGATTTCCAGCTGGCACAGCAGGGCGGTTTCCGTGCCGTATTGGTTTTTCAGACCCCAGGCGCCTGTGCTGCCCCGATACCAGCCATCCGCCAGCTGCACGGTCAGCACATTGTCGCCTGCTTTCAGCAGGTCGGTTACATCATAAGTTTGATACTGAATGCGCTTGTTGTAATCGGTAATGCCCGGGGCCAGGATGAAATTGCCCATTCGCTGGCCGTTCAGCACGGCCTCATACAGCCCGCAGGCCGTGATATATAGCCGGGCTTTCCGGGCCTTCTCCGCAGAGAAAGCCTTCCGAAAGCAGTCTACGGGATAGCGCTGCTTTTTATTCACGCTGTAATTGCCGGTGATCCAGGAAGCATCCCACTTGGTGATGCCCATTTCAAAGAAGGCTGCTTCGCTCCATGCGCCGGGCACATTATTTTCATCCCACAGCCGGACCTTCCAGGTGACCCGCTCCCGGTCAGCAAGAGGCAGCGGATAATCCGCGTGCATGGCGCTGCTTTCTACCTTGCCGCTGTCCCATTGCTCGCTAACGATCTGCCAGGCCGTCTGCTTGATTCCATCCTGGCAATTCCAGAACAGTCGAGGCTGCTGAATATCCATCCCCAAGGGATTGGCCAGGTATTCTGTCCTCAATCGGATTGCTTTCATTGTTTTTCCCCTTTCCGGGCTTTGATTTCCGCCTGCTCCTTTTCGATATTCTTTTCCACGTTGATGAACTTCAGGATGACAGCCAGGATGATACCGGTGAACACCTCCAGACCCACAAATGCGAAGGAGATGACCCAGTTGACGGAAGCGGGCTGCTGCAGGGCGACGGTCAGCACGCCGTCCGCCGCGGGTTTCAGGCTTTCCAGCGCCACCTGGGCAGTCAAGCCGTTTGCCGCCAGTGTTGCAGCCGCAGCCTCCGCGCTCTCTGCCGCGACGGGCGCGATATAGCCCGCACCGGCCAGCATCCAGTTGAACACACCGGTCATGATACCCACCATGGCAACGGCGATGATGTTGTAGATGGACATGGCCGCGCCATCCGCCCGGATGCGCTTGCTCCATTCCAGATGATCCAGGCAATCCGCAAACAAGGCCATGAACACATAGGCGCAGGGCAGGCCGCCGATGTTCTTGATGAACTACCCCACAAGCACGATGACCAGATTCGTGGGGAACAGCCAGCAGATCAGGCTGCCCAAAGCATAGAGCAGGAAGCCCACCATGGTCACATTGCGCTTGCCGAATTTCTTGGCCAGGGGCCATACGGCGAAAATGCCGATGCCCATGGGCACGCCGCCAATCACGGAGACCAGCATCTGGGTGATGCCGTCGTTATAGGTTCCCAGCACATAGTTGCAGTAATAGACCAGGCCCAGGTTTTTGAGGGTGATACCGATGGTATATACCAGGAAGTAGATATACATCAGCACCATGTATTTGTCGGAGAAGATGATCTTCATCTGCTGGCGGAAGGTAAGCTGCTCGCTGCCATCCTCAGCGGCATCTTCCTCCGTGACGCGCTCTTTCGTGAAGAAGTATTCCAGCAGGGTCAGGGGCAGGGCGATGATGGCCAGAATGGACATGAGCGTGATCCACTTGGACTTGTCCACGCCGATCATGGGCATGATCACCATGGGGAACACCAGCGCCACTAGAATACCGCTCATCATGATGGTGGTGATCTGGTTGAATACGGAAAGACCGCCCCGGGCGGTGCCGTCCCGAGTGGAAAGCGGCACCATCAGATTATGGCTCATGTTGAAGATGGTATAAGCGAAGGAATAGAACAGATTATAGCTGATCATCACCCAGAGGGCCTTTACCGTATCACTGCCTTCCGGCACGGTGAAGAGCAGGATGGCGGTGACCGGCACCAGGATGGCGGAGAGCAGCAGCCAGGGACGCGCCTTGCCCTCATTCGTCTTTGTCCGGTCGATGATTTGGCCCATGATGATGTTGGTGATGGCATCGATCACCTTGGATACAATGGGGAAGATCGTCAGGAACACGCCGCCCCACAGCGGGGTCAGCTTCAGTACGTCGGTGTAGTATACGTTCAGATAGGTCGCCAGCACGGCGTTCAGCAGTAGCGCTCCGGCAGGGCCCAGCAGATAGCCCAGCCATTTTTCTTTCCTGGTGACGGTTTCGGAGCGAACCAGGCTTGCGGGCAGCTTCATTTCGCGTTCTCCTCCTTTGGCAGCTTGGGTACCTTCACAGGGGACAGGAAGCATTTGATTCCTTTCAATAAATGGCCGTTGGCCATTTCCATCATGCCGTTGGCCACGTGCCAGGGCATGCTCTGCCCGGCGGACAGGGACATGGAGCGCAGGGAGTTGCTTTCCAGGATGCGCTTTAAGAACAGCGCGCCCTTCCTGGCGTTTTCCTTTTCCGGTCCGTCCGGCATTTTCTCCGCCTTTTTCATTTGCCCTTTGGCAACGGACAGCACGGCGTTAAACAGGATGCGGCCCATGAAGGACTGCTGTAAATCCGTGAACCGGGATTCCAGGGTGGTGGGATAGGATTTGGGAAGCGCAGGAACCGTATAGGAATCGGAATAAACGGCTTTTGGTTCTTCTTCCACAGTGACCGTAACCGTTTTGTTTTCCCCGGGATTCAGATATACCTTTGCAAACCCCTTTAATTCGCTGTCAAGATACAGCTGGGACACTTCTCCGCCGAAGCGGCTGCCGGTGTTGGTAATCGTTTGCGTATAGGTGTTTCCGTCCTTCTGCCATTCACCGTGCTCAAAAGTGGTATAGCTCAGCCCGTGACCGAAGGGATAGCGCACGGGAATGCCGTGCTTCTGATAATACCGATAGCCCACCTCCGTGCCCTCGGCATAGACTTCCTGCAAAGTTTTTCCAAAGTTTTCATGGCTGGGCACATCCTCATATTTTATGGGCCAGGTTTCCGCCAGCTTGCCGGAAGGGTTCTTTTCGCCGAATAATAGCTGTGCTGTGGCTTCGCCGCCGTTCTGCCCCGGCAGGAACATATTCAGGATGGCGCTGACCCGATCATTGAAGGGCAATTCCACCGCGCTGCCGCCGAACAGCACCACCACCACCTTCTTGCCGGTGGCGATCATGTCGTCGATCAGCTTCAATTGTTTTTCCGGCAGGCGCATGTTTTCCCGGTCGCAGCCTTCGGACTCGTATTCATCGGTAAGGCCTGCAAAAACGAGGACGGTATCACAGTCTGCCAAAGAATGATTCTTGATATTCCGTTTTTCAAAGGCGTCCCTGACTGTCGTTACCTGGGTCGGGTTGATCATGGAACTGCCGGATCCCTGGTAGCGCATGGTTTCATACAGCGCACCGGCAATATGCAGCTTTTCTTTCCCCGTCAAAGGCAACGTGCCGTCGTTCTTCATCAGCACGGCGCAGTCGGCGGCGATCTCCCCGGCTAGGTCGTGATGCGTCTGCCAATCCACAGGCGTTTCATCCGCGGGCTTTGCATACTGGTCGATCCATTTCATGATGTTCCGGCAGGCTTGATCCAGGTCTGCCATGGGCAGGGACCCGTCCCGCGCCGTGTCCAAAATCCACCGGCGGCAGATGGCGGTATCGCCGGGCATTTCCAAATCAAGCCCGGCTTTGATCCCGGCCGCCCGGTCATGCACCGCGCCCCAGTCGGTCATCACCACACCGTCAAAGCCCCATTCCTTGCGCAGCACATCGGTGAGCAGCCACTTGTTTTCGGAGCAGTACACGCCGTTGATCTGGTTGTAAGCGCACATCAGCGTGGCGGGATGGGCATGCTTCACGATGTATTCAAAGGGCTTCAAATACAGATTGCGGACGGTGTTTTCCGACGCCACCGAATTGCCCATGAAGCGGTAGTTTTCGCTGTTGTTCATGGCAAAATGCTTCACGGAAACACCCACGCCCTGGCTCTGCACTCCCTCCACCTCGGCAGCGCCCATGACGCCCGCCAAATAAGGGTCTTCGGAAAAGTATTCAAAATTCCGTCCGCACAGGGGATTCCGCTTGATATTCACGCCAGGGCCCAGCAGGGTGTGCACGCCATAATGGCGGCATTCCCGGCCAATGGCAGCCCCCATTCTTTTCAGGTTATCCGGATTCCAGCCGGAGGCGGTGGTCACTGCTGTGGGAAAAGCGGTGGCCGGTTCGCTGGCAGTGATGCCGTTATCGCCGCCCGCTTTCTGCTTCCGCAGGCCGTGGGGGCCATCCGACATGCAAAGAGACGGAATGCCCAGCCTTGGGATGGGGTTGGTGTACATGAAGTCGGTGCCGGATACCAGCGCCGCCTTTTCTTCAAGCGTCATTTGTTTCAGAATGCTTTCAATGTCCATGGGATGCCTCCTTGTGCGGCATGAAGAGAACGAACTTTTGCGACGATCTAATTGTATAATAAGTGCTTGCCAAAAATCTTGCAGAATTGTGATATTTGATATATAATTGTATCGTCTTCACACAGAAGGGCGGGCTTAAAATGAAAAAGCTGGATCTTTCCTATCTTTGCAGCACCATCAGCAGCCTATGCGGCTTTCCCGTGCGGCTGTACGAAGGAAACGAACTGGTATTCAAGGTCGATCATTCCGGCTTGAAGTATGACCCCATTCAAGCGTCGCTGAAGGATTTATTTGCTTTATCCGATCATATCGGCACCTATATCACACCCCGCTATTATTATTACGGCATCGTGCGCAGCGGTGAAACCCGGCTGATCCTGGGCCCGACCCGCCAGCTTCCCGCCACGGAGCAGCAGCTTCGGGAGCTGGCTTTTTTGAGCAACGTACCGTCAGAAGAAATGCATGCGTTTATTCAAACCATGCGCTCCCTGATTTACATGCCCTTGGAATGCCTGCAGCAGATCCTGTGTACCATGAATTATGTGATGAACGGAGAAAAACTGTCGCTGGAGGAGATTGTGCTCCGCGGATCTGCTGAAACGCAAATCACGCTCAACCCAGCAGAAGCCAATGATGGACAGGCCATCCCTGAAGAAATCCACAACACGCTGGCAATTGAACAAACCTTAATGAACATGATCCGCAAGGGCGATACAGATGCCCTGAAAGCCTGGATCGCTTCCGCGCCCGCCGTTCACGCAGGCGCCATGGCCCAGGAGCATTTGAGGCAATACAAGAACACCTTTATCGTCACCACCACCCTGGCGGCCCGCTCCGCCATCCGCGGCGGCATGAACGTGGAAGAAGCCTTGTCCACCAGCGATCTGCTGATCCGCAGCTGCGAAGCGCTCCAGGACGTGCAAAACATTCAGCGGCTGCAGATCAACATGCTCCTTACCTATACCGAGCAGGTAGCGCGCCTGCGGGAAGGGATTCAGCCGACGCCGTTGGCCATTGCCGTGTCTGCCTGGGTACAACGGCATTTGAGTGAACCCATCGATACTGAAAAGTTAGCTCAGGAGCTTCATTATTCCCGGCCATATCTCTCAAGAAAATTCAAAGAGGAAACCGGCATGACGCTCACCGACTTTATCCTCACGAAAAAAAGCGAGGAGGCTGCCCGCCTGCTCGCTTACACGGATAAGAGCTTGATCGCCGTCAGTGACTATTTGGGTTTTTCCTCCCAAAGCCATTTTTCCAGAGTCTTCAAGAAATACATAGGCAAGACCCCATCTGGTTACAAAGCTCAATAGAATGCCACTATACTTTATCTAACAACGGCGGAAGGTGAACTACCACCTAATAAGCATCAGTCAAAGCTGAAGCCTCCGCCTTTGGTCATAATAATCGGGGTGTATTCAACACGGAGAACATTTCCCTCATTAAGAGTGATAGTTCCTTCTGTATTTGTGAAGTCAAGGACGGTTTCTTTCCCTTTGTTAAGGCAATACCGCACAAATGAGTTGGTGCGGAGGCGAATGAATTTTTCGTCAGATGCAATGGCAGATTTTGAAGGTTTACTGGAGGTAAATCGAAAAATCTGCAAGCAGCAGATGGCGGAAAAGGCATCGCCTACGCTGCCAACGAATTGTGCGGTATTGCCTTAAACGTATTGCTTGCTTCTTTGGCATCCTGAAACACCCTGACTCTAGATGTGGTGGTTCCGCTGAAGAAGATCTTGTACGTACCAGCCGGGATTTTCTCCCCAATAGTGTAGTTTCCCTTTGGAATGGTTGTACCACTGGGGACGGTATAATTGCTGCCACGATCAGAAACATTTCCTACGCGCTCAACTTCGGCGCCATTATAACGGATACTCAGGTATTCACCTGGATAAAGGCTGATTCGCGTTTCGCCATCGCCCTTCAAAGAGCCTTCAACTCTTGGCATATCTCCGAGCCAAAGCTTGTCAATATCATATTTGTACATTGCTTCGCCGGCATCCTTCGCCTCATTGAAGGTTTCACCGCCGATGGTCATGCCAACAAAGTCCTTCTCAGGAAGAGGATGGGCTGCGACAGTTGCCTGATCCTGTTCAAGCCCGCGGATGTATCCCTGATTCCTCTCGATTTCCTGCGGGAAGAATTTCAGCAGTCGGTCTTCCAGCCGGTACTGTTGGCTCCGGTGATCTGCCTTCATCAGACGCAGACGTGCGACGTCAACATCCAACTGTCTCATAGTGCGGTGTCGGCGTCGGAAGATTCAGCTGATCAGCAGTCTTGATGTCAGCAACCTCTTTGAACATGGACATCAGCTCAGGCAGGTTGAAGAACTTGCTGAACCTGGTGCGTGCCCTATAGCCCGTACCCTCCGGAGCCAGCTCAATCGCCGTGGAGGTTTCACCGAAGGTGGAAGCCCAGGCATCGAAGTGGGTCATGTTATTCCTTTGCAGCGTACCGTATTGCAGATAACGCTGCATGGTGTACATCTCCGTCATGCTGTTGCTGATGGGTGTGCCGGTGGCGAAGATAACGCCGCGCCCTCCGGTCAGTTCATCCATATAGCGGCATTTCAGGAACATGTCGGTGGATTTCTGCGCTTCAGATGTGGAAAGGCCAGCGACATTCCGCATTTTTGTCGTCAGGAAAAGGTTCTTGTAGGCGTGCGCCTCGTCCACAAAGAGCCGATCCACGCCCAGCTCCTCGAAGGTGACCACATCATCCTTCCGCTCTTCAGCCTGAAGCTTCCGCAGACGGCCTTCCAGCTGCTTCCGGGTACGCTCCATCTGCTTGATGGAGAACTGCTCACCCCGCATGAATTTCAGCTCCTGAATGCCCTGGGTGATCTCCTCGATCTGCTCCTGCAGGAGCCGTTCCTGCCGGGCCTTTGACATAGGGATCTTCTCAAACTGCGAATGACCTATAATGATGGCATCATAGTCGCCAGTAGCAATCCGGGAGCAGAAGCGGCGGCGGTTGTTCTTCTCAAAATCTTTCTTTGTGGTTACAAGGATCTTTGCAGACGGATAAAGCCGCAGGAACTCAGAGGCCCACTGCCCTGTCAGGTGATTGGGCACCACGAACATGGATTTGCTGCACAGGCCCAGTCGTTTGCTCTCCATGGCGGAAGCAACCATTTCATAGGTTTTGCCTGCGCCGACAACATGCGCCAGCAGCGTATTTCCGCCATAAAGCGTGTGTGCAATCGCATTTCGCAGATGCTCTCTGAGTGTGATTTCAGGGTTCATCCCAGAGAAGGTGATGTGCTGCCCGTCGTACTCACGGGGCCTGACGCTGTTAAACAGCTCATTGTACTTTTTCACCAGGGCTTCGCGCCGGTCAGGATCTTTCCACACCCAGTCCCGGAAAGCATCCTTGATCGCCTGCTGCTTCTGCTGTGCAAGCGTAGTTGCCTTCTGATTCAGCACACGCTTTTCCTTGCCATCGGCATCCTCAATGGTGTCGTAGATGCGGACATCACGGAGATTGAGCGTATCCTCCAGAATGCGAAGGCCGCTGGCCCGGTCGGTACCGTAGGTCAGATTGTTCGGAACGTTGTTGTAGGAAAGGCTGGTCTTTCCGCTGATGCGCCATTCGGATGTGAAATTGGAATACTGCACCTGAACCGCACGCCGCTGATAGAACGGCACTTCAAACAGCTCATACATGAACTGCTGGATATATTCCTTATCCACCCAGGTCGCGCCAAGACGGACGTCGATCTCGGATGCATCCAGATCCTTGGGCTGTGCCTTTTCCAGCGCCTTCACGTTCGGCTCAAAGATGGGTGACAGGTCAGCCGCTGCACGGGCATCGCGCAGCTTCTGCCGCACATTCCCGGAAAGATATTCGTCCGCGGTTACGTATCGCGGTTTTCCTTCATCATCCACCGGCGCAGGCAGACGGAAGATCACGCCGGTCAGATCAGAGGCGATTTCCTCTTCACTCTTTCCCGTCAGCTCCGCCATGAAGGGCAGATCCACGGTGGCCTTTTCGGCAATGGAAACAGCCAATGCTTCCACCGATGTGTCAACATGCTCCACGGTCCGTTGCTGACGGATCGTGCGCTTGCTGAACATATCCGCCTTGCGCTCAAGATCTCCGTTTTCCGTCAGGATTTCCAGCGAGGAGAGCAGATAGTACGAGGAATCATCTGAGAAAGCCTGCGCATTGGGACGGCTGTTGATCAGTCCAAACCGGGCTGTAAAGCTGTCATACAGTGTATTCAGCTCTGCCTGAAGCTCATGGATCGTGAAGTCATCCGATTCCTGAAGCTGAGCGTCCATCAGACGGTGTACGCAGTCCCGAAGACCGACCATACCCTTGATGCGCGCTTCTGCTGTCGCGTTCAGATCCGGATGCACCATCGCGGAGTTTTCCCGGTAATACACCTTGTCATCGACAACCGTGTAGGAATAGTTCCGCACGTTGGGATCCGCTGGAATGCTGTCCCGGATGGCTTCGCCTTCGGCAAGCTCCGGTACTTCTTCCGCACGATAGGTGCCGGAGATCCTTGTGACTGCTTCAGACAACAGCTCAGCCAGGTCTGCACCCTCCAGGGGCTGACAGGCCGTTTCCTGATGCGCTCCATACATGGAGTCATCCCAGACCATTTTGCCAAGGATCATATCGGGATGATCGGCAAAATAGCTGTTGACAGGCACGCCGTCTTCGGTCTGACCCAGATGCACCCAGTCCGGCTCAATGTCGATAGCACGGTCGCGTTTTTGCAGGAAGATGATGTCGCTCGTCACTTCTGTTCCTGCGTTTGTCTTGAAGGCTGTATTCGGCAGGCGGATCGCGCCGAGCAGTTCAGCCCGCTGCGCAATGTATTTCCGAACCTCCGGCGACTGCTTATCCATGGTGCCCTTGGAGGTAATGAACGCCACAATGCCGCCGGGCCTGACCTGATCGAGAGCCTTCGATAGCGATAGGTAATCCTTTGAAGTTATCTTCGGATTTTCCCCCGCTCCACACCGTGCGTGCGACTTTCACCGCACACGGCGTTCCACCGTTTATGATTCGGTATTAACTAAAGTAAACTTACAATTTTCGAGCAGTAAAGAAACTCATTTTAATATTAGATGGCTTGCATATTTGCCAATTGGCGTAGCTTGTTCAGCTTTGCCTTTTGTTTGTAGGTGAGCTGTAGTTGTGAGAGATAAGCCTTGATTGTTTCTTCTTTTGTTGCGTGTAGCAATCGGTGTATATCCTTGTGTAAAATAATCAAGTTTTCGTATCTGTCGTTTCCACCTTGACTGACAGGCTTTTTGTGGTGACAATGAATTTCGTGTAATTCCAGTATTTTCTCTGTAATTGCACATTTTCCGTACTGTGCCACATAGAGAGAAATTCGGTTATCCATATACTTAACACTTCGACCTACTTCCTTTGTTCTCATAAGGAGAAGCATTGTTCTGGTATCTATGCCAAGATTTTTATGAATTTCTCGTCTGCCCTCTGGCGTGTATTTGCATACCGATTTTTTCTTCCACATTGGATTTTTGTGCTTAACATAAGCAACGGGTATCAAAGGTTTGCCACTATAGAATCGGATTTGTTTGCTTTTTCCGTATTTCTTTTCAATGAACAAAAATCCTTTGTAATCTCCTTTTGTGGAAAGTGCCTTTCGCTTTAATTGGCTTAGTTTCACAACATCAACTTCTCGCGCCATATCTGCGAAATCCGAACTCACACAGGTTGCAATCTGAAAATAGTTATGCATACCCATTTGCTGATTGAGCAGCTGGGTGCAGAGTACCACGACTACAACCTCGTCATCGCGGGAAGCCGTGGTCAGCCGGTGGAATCGAACATCATCCGCAAGAGTATGCGGCAGCTGATTGAGGCAAACGAGCTTCCGCAAGTCTGCTTTCATAGTCTGCGGCACTCCAGCATCACCTACAAACTCAAGCTGAATGGCGGCGATA
>OBKK01000309.1_pt1 | contig 18311 bp, 15 predicted proteins | sample 1503221 | NCBI WGS metagenome assembly OBKK01 (sample SAMN02044683, study PRJEB22538) | human gut metagenome | reverse complement strand
TATCCCTGGTAGGAGGTACTTGTTATGAGTGAAGAAATGATGGAACGGCATCAAGGGGATGAAATGATTCGCCTGACGCTGATGGATGGTCAGGTGCGCGTGATGATGTGCGAAACGACGCAGATGGCACAGCGCGCGGCGGATATTCATGGCGCAACGCCCGTCTGCACGGCGGCGATGGGGCGGCTGATGACCGCGACAAGTATGCTTGGCGTGATGATGAAGGGCGACAATGAGTCCGTGACGGTCAATGTCCACGGCGACGGCCCGATGGGAACCATCGTCGCGGTGGCGAATCACGGCGACGTGAAGGTCTGCGCGGATGATGCGCGGGTCGAACTCCCCCTGCGCGCGGACGGCAAACTTGACGTCGGCGGAGCGATTGGGCATACCGGGCGCATGACCGTTATCAAAGACTTGGGGCTGAAAGAGCCGTATGTCGGCACGATTGAGCTGGTCAGCGGCGAACTCGGCATTGATTTCGCGCAGTATTTCACCGTGTCCGAGCAGCAGCCGTCGCTGGTGTCGCTGGGCGTGCTGGTGAATGGCGACGTGGTGCTGAAGGCGGGTGGTCTGCTCGTTCAGCCGATGCCGGGGTGCGAGGAGGAAACGCTTGAGCAGCTTGAACTCCGCAGCCCGATGTTTGCCGACATCAGCCGCGAAATGACCGAAGCGCCCAAGGAGCAGCTGCTGGAAGACTGGTTCCGCGCCATGAAGCCGGTCGTCCTCGACCGCACGCCGCTGCGCTATCACTGCGGATGCAGCCGCGCGCGCATGGAAAAGGCGCTTATTTCGCTGGGACGCAAGGAATTGCAGACCATCATCGACGAAGATACCGGCGCGGAGCTTGGCTGCCATTTCTGCCATCAGCAGTATCAGTTCACGACGGAGGAACTCAGGCAGCTGCTGGAAAAAGCAACGCGGGAATAAGGAGAATACAGCATGAAGTGCATCAATTTTGACGAGCGGTTCGCGGATTTCACGGCGAAGTGGATGAAGGAGCACCGCGGCGAATATAAGACCTACGACGAGATGGAGGACGATTTGCCTCGCGTGTACACGGAGTTCCTGAACATGCCCGCGAAGTGGCTCGACGGTGTGACGCCCGGCGCGTACTTCACGCAGTTCGAGGACGCGAAGGACTTGGTGGACTGGATGGTGCAGTACTGCCAGAAGGACATCCCCGTGCCGGATATGCTGATGGAGCAGATTCAGGCGGTGGGCCGCCCGTGCGAGAAGCGCCTGCTGACCCTCCTGCGCGACGAAAGCGACGCCATCCCGGAGGAGGCGCGCATGACCGCTATCGGACTTCTGCGCGACATGGGCAGCACCTTGCCGAAGATGCTCTACATCCAGTGGCAGCTGAACCGCGAAATGAAGGATGATTTGGCGGACAACGCGCTGGACAGTCTGCGCGACATGGGCAAGGAAGCCTTGCAGCCGATGCTGGAAAACCTGAACAAGGCGAACGAAGCCGGTCAGGAAGCGCTCTTGGATGTGCTGGCGAACTTCCCCGGCCACGAGAACGTGTATCAGCTGGCGGTGCGCCTGTTCGAGAAGAACCCGAACCGCCGCGCCCTGTTCGCAAGCTATCTGGCGAAACTGGGCGACCCGCGCGCACTGCCGGTGCTGATTGCCGCTGCGAACGAGGAAAATTGCCGCTACATGGACTTTATCGAGCTGCGCGCCGCCATCGAGGAGCTGGGTGGCGAAGCGCCGGAGCGCGAGTTCTACGACGACCCGGAATACGAGGCGCTGCACCCGATGGACGACGGGGACGATGACACGCCGATGCAGTAATACTATTCCCGAACTCATTTGAACCATCTGCTTACGCCTTTTCCGCTCTGGCGTCTGGTCGTTCCATCTTGCGTAGCGCTGCTACGCTGCATTTCACGCTTGTTAGCCAGCACGAAAAATTCGTGGCGCATCTTGGTTCATTCTCATTCTGAGATAGTATAAGGAGCATCCATGGTAACACTGGCGGATATTCAGAAAAACGAGGACATCAAGGCGCTCATCAGCGCGGGCAACCGCTATTTGGCGGCGATGGGCTTCACCGAGCACGGCCCACGCCACGTCAGCTATGTCAGCCGGACGGCGGCGGGCATTCTGGCAGCGCTGCACTTTTCGCCGCGCGAGGTGGAGCTGGCGGCGATTGCCGGGTGGGTGCATGACGTGGGCAACTCCGTCAATCGGCATGACCACGGGCCGCTGGGCGCGGTGCTGCTGCTGCCTATCCTGCGCGAGACGGGCATGGCAATGGACGACGTGATGGAAATCATCACCGCGGTGGGCAATCACGAGGAGCAGAGCGGGTTCATCTCCAGCGCGGTTTCGGCGGCGCTGGCGCTGGGCGACAAGTCCGATGCGCACAAAACGCGCGTCCGCGGCGGCAAACCCGACCCGAACGACATTCACGACCGCGTGAACTTCTCCATTCAGGAGAACCGCGTGATTGTTGACCCGGTGAAGCGTACCATCCGCCACGAATTGACGATGGATGAATCGTCTTCGGTCATGGAATACCTGCAAATCTACATGAGCCGCATCGTTATGTGTGAACAGGCGGCGGCATTTCTGAAGTGCAGCTTTGATTTGGTTATCAACGGTCAAACCATCAACAATCGCCCCTGATGGAAGGAGGAAAGCACAATGCTATGCCCCAATTGCCACGCCTATGCGCCGTCGGACGCGGTTCGCTGCCCCCGATGCGGGATGCCGGTAAATCTGCCCGATGACGGCGAGAAGCAGGAGGACAGCGACCTGCTCTCCTTCCGGCAGGGGAGACATTTGGCGGCCCACCAGCAGGCACCGCAGCCGCCTAAACCCCAGCAGCGGCGGCGCAGAAACGCCTCTCGCGCCATGGAGGAGGACATGCCCGACGCGCCGCAGGAAGCAGCCCCGCATGACGCGGAAAAGCGCGTCTATGGCGAGGATGAGCCGTTCTATGACAGCGAAATCCTCAACCCCAGCCATGCGCCGGAGGAGGAGATTGCCTACGGAAAGCGTGCCCCGCGCGTACACGAGAAAGGCCCGAAGCGTTCCGCAAAGTATTTGCAGCGAGGCACGAACTGGATGGTTGTGCTGGTCTGCGCAGTTGTGGCGATGATTGGCCTTGCCTTTGGCGCGTATATGTTCCTGACAAAGACAGATCCCGGTCAGGTGCTGATGGCGCGCATGGGCAGGGAGGCGAACTCTGCCGCGCTCTGGCAGGTTGGTGAGGAGCGCATGAACAACGGCGACCTGAGCGGCGCGATTGACTACTTTGTGAAGGCGAACGAGCAGGACGGCAAGGAAAACGCGAACGTCTCCGGTCTGCTGATGCTGGGCAATGCCTACGAAGCCAATGGCGAGCTGGACAAGGCGGAAGAAGTGTACGCCTACCTGTACACCGACATTGTGCCCAGTGCGTCGGACGCCTACCGCAATCAGGTGCGTATCTATCTGGCACAGGGGCGCGAGAAGGAAGCGGCGGAGCTGCTGGCGGTCGCCTATAAGGCCACGGGCGTAACGACCTTCAACACACAGCGCACATCCATCCTGCCGCCGACGCCCGGCGCGAGCGTTACAGCGGGCTACTACACCGCCAAGCAGACGATTACCTTTGCCGTGGCGGAGGATTATGACGTGTACTACACGTTCAACGACCTGAATCAGCTGCCGGAGGAAGGCACGCTGTACACCGGGCCGATTGAACTGGGCGAAGGCGACTGGTCGCTGCGGGCAGTGAGCGTCAGCGGTGATTTGGTCAGCGACGTGATGAAGGGCAGCTACCAGATTTACATGCCGACGCCCTTGCAGCCGGACGTTTCACTTGCCCCCGGCACATACGACAAACGCATCAGCATCACCCTGCGCCCCGGCACGCTGACGAAAGACCAGCTGGAGAAGAACCCCGGCTATGCTGCCACGCTCACGGACGAAGTGGCGCAGACCATCACCATCTACTACACCATCGACGGCTCAACACCCGACGAGGACAGCCCGCTGTACACCACGGGCGAGAAAATCAAAATGCCGGGCGGCAATGTGACGCTGAAGGCGATTTCCGTCAACGGGTACGGCAAATCCAGCACCATCAAGGAAGTCGGCTACAAGTTCAACAAGAAGCCGTGGATGAAAACGATGATGACGGTGGATGACACATTGGGCGACTGGAAGCTCGGCACGACGACAAAGGAGGCTTTCACGCAGAAATGCGGCGAGGGCACGGCGACGGAAACCGTGTACAATTACACCATCGGCATGGACATGGAAAAAGTCACTTACGACTGGGGCTATGCGTGCTTTGCGCGCCTGCGGACGGCAAACGTGCTGGTGGAGCTGTACATGACGCGGGACGAGTTCACCGCGCCGCGCAAGACGCAAATTGGCAGCACGGAGGACGAAGTCGTCAGCGTCTACAAGGATTTCGGACAGGTGGAAAGTCCGTCGGGCAACCGCGGGCTGTACGAGAACGAGTTCAACAAGGGCAAAATCTACAAGCAGGAGGATGGCACGAAAATCATCCGCTACCGCGTCGAAACCGGCGACAGCCACATTTGGCAGCTGGATTATGAACTGAACGCGAGTGGCACGGTGGATGCGATTCGGTGGTCGTATGAGCCGTAAGGCGGGGCTTTGCGGCCACCCCTTCCGTTCCCTTCGCGGGGGATGCCTTTGGCTCTTGATTTGCTCCGCCACAGGGGAATTCGCGCCTGCGAAGGCGACGAGAACGCTGTCTCCCAAAAAAAGAAAAGCAGAAGCCAACATGATGCGGGCTTCTGCTTTTTATGTGCGAAACATTTTCGGAAAATCCACTTGCGTAATAGCGTTTTTGCGTGCTGCACAGGTTTGGTTGACCGCAAAAAGCGCTGGGGATTCCTGAAAATGCGTCGAAAAGGCACTGATTATTCCGGCAAAATCACGAAAACGTGAACGAAACTGTGGAAAAATGATAGATAACAAATCAAATTTGAAAGATGGTGAGAATGAATGGAGCTTTCGTCGGATTCCCCACAAACGGAAATCAACGTGCTATAATGCCATCGAAAGGACGCGCGGAAGGCGAAAGACGCCGGAAAGATGGCGGAGCGCACCGGAGCGTCCCGAAAAAAAGCGTTTGAAGGGAGCAGGAAAAACAATGGGTGATATGCGGATTATGCTGGTGGACGACAACGGCGACCTTCGCCGGGGAATGCGCGACTATCTGGCGCGGCAGGAGGGCATGAAGGTGGTGGCGGAATGCCCGTCCGGTGCGGAGGCGCTCGAAGCGCTGGGCAAGGTGCGCGTGGACGTGATGGTGCTTGACCTCATCATGCCGCAGATGGACGGCTTCGCGCTGATGGAGGAAGTCCGGCGGCAGCAGCTGGCGAATCCGCCGCAGATTATCGTCGTATCGGCGCTGGGGCGCGACGACTTCATCATGCGCGCGGTGCAGCTGGGCGCACGGTTCTACATGGTCAAGCCGTTTGACATGGCGTCACTGGCGGCGCGCATCCGGGAAAGCTGCGGGCAGGGCGTTGTGCCGCTGGGAACGACGCTGAACGCAAGCGCACGCTCGCTGTCCATCGACGAAAAGCTGGCGAGCCTGTTCCTGACCATCGGAATTCCGGCGCACATCAAGGGCTACCAGTTCCTGCGGACGGCGGTGAAGATGGTGGTGGACAATCCGGACATGATCAACCGCATCACGAAGGAACTGTATCCGAGCATCGGCAAGTGCTACAACACTTCCGCCAGCAAGGTGGAGCGCGCCATTCGCCACGCCATTGAGGTCGCGTGGAGCAGGGGACGCATTGATACGCTCAACAAGGCGTTCGGCTGCCGCGTAGCAACGAAGGAGGATAAGCCGACGAACGGTGAGTTCATTGCCATGCTGGCGGATAAGCTGTCGCTGGAGCAGCGGTCGGCATCGTAATTCCGAATAAATGGCACAGCAAAAGCGCAAAAGCGAGTGCTTTTGCGTTTAAGCTGCGGAAAAACGGGAATTACTCCTGCGGCTTGGCGTTGCGCTTGTTGTCCTTCGTCATCTGCATGACGAGCAGGTTCATCGAGCGCTGCTGGTCATCATCCAGCTGGCGGAAGTTCAGGATGAGGCGGAGTTCTGCATCCGTCAGGTTCGTGGGGATGAGTTCGCCTGCCGCCGGGTCATGACCGACAAGATAGTCGATGGACACGCCGAAGTAGTCCGCGATGCGGGTCAGAACGGCAATGTCCGGCTCGGTATCGCGGTTCTCATACTGGTTGATGGACTGCTGGCTGACCTTAACGAAATCAGCCAGAGCGCGCTGGCTCAGACCCTGAGCGGTACGGAGTGCCTTCAAATTCGCGAGCATAGTAAGGAACAATCTCCTGTTATTTGACGTCGAGTAGTGTGGTCTTTCATTATTATATCATAACACAATTGGTTTGAAAAAGCAATAGCAGAAATAAATGAAGTTATCGCGAAATCACGAAAAATCGAAAGAAATTCAAAGTAGTTACAGCAAGATGCCGTTTTTGCGCCATTGATGCCCACTTTGTGCATTTTTACGCAACCACTTGACAAATTTCGCCATTCCTGCTATGATGAAAAAAACATCGTGCGGAGGGGCGGAAGTACATGATTTGGGGAATCGTGACGGCGGGAGCGGCGCTGCTGCTCATTCTGGTCGCCTTGCTGCACGCACAGCGGCGCAGAAATCGGCTGGAGAAGGAAATGGTGGAGCGCGCGCGGACGACCGACCTGTATCGCGCGCTGTATCCCGTGCTGCGGACGGCGAACCGCTGCTGTGTTGACCGCGTGCTGATTCGGCGGGACGAGGTGCGCATTGTGCTCTTTAAGCCGATGAACAGCGTGTACCGCTTCGTCTTTGAGGAGCGCGGATTCGAACGTGTGAACGACCCGAAGGTGCTGAAGGCGCTCGCACTGGCGATTTCCGCGGACATGGATCACTTGCGTGACAACCGCTGCTATTCATTCAGCGTTCGGCAGGATATTACCGCGCAGGGGGACAAAGTGTATTGGTATGAATACAACATTCTGCCGTACTACAAGGATACACTGACGAAGGCATGGTATCATCAGCCGGAAGTGGAAGACGGGATTATTCGCTAATGCAGCAGGATTTCCCCGGAAAACGGCGAATATAAGGAGAAGAAAACGCGGAGCATCCTCCGCAGAGAAAAACAGGAGGCGTATTCTCATGGAGATTTTGTCTGTCTATGATTCGGCTTTCAAGCCCTACGGCCGCGTGGTGGAGGGCTATCCGACGGAAGGGCTCGTCAAGGCGCTCGCGACGACGCCCTGCACCGACGGCGTGGTGTACCTGCCGCGCGTGGAAGTGCTGCACAGCGCGCCGAACGCCGCGAAAATCGGCGAAGGGCTGTACGGCGGTATGCCCTATGAGCTGGGCTACTGCAACGGCCACAACACGAAACTGAACTGCCTTGAGTTCCACCGGGACAGCGAGTTCAACCTCGGCACGGACGATTTCATTCTGCTGCTGGCGACGCTGTCCGATTTGGAGGACGGCGAGCTGGACACCGCGAAGGTGAAGGCGTTCAAGGTGCCGGCGGGCGTGATGGTGGAAGTGTACGCGACGACGCTGCACTATGCCCCGTGCCATGCGGATGCGAAGAAGGGCTTCCGCGTGATGGTGGCGCTGCCGGATCAGACGAATACGGATTTCCGGCCGGAGGATGGCGCGAATAAGTTGGATAAGACGCTGTGGGCGCGGAATAAGTGGTTGCTGGCGCATCCGGATAGCTCGGAAGCGAAACAGGGCGCAGCGGTGCTGCTGAAGGGTGAAAATATCGACATCGCGGGGGATATTTAAGGGAAAGTTAAAAAAGAGGATAAACACGCGGGCAAAGCAAGGAAGAGAAGCCAACTCAATCGCGCGAAGGGGTCAAGGGGCAATTGCCCCTTGCGGAGTCCAGAGGCGGCGCCTCTGGTAGGGTTTGGGGCAACGCCCCAACTGTTCCGCGGGCGACCAGTATGCCAAACGCGCTCAACAAAGGGCGCAGGCAGCGAAGCGTCCCTGCCAGTAACTTTGCGCTCCCGCAGGAGCGCCCCCAAGCTGCACATTTGACCACTCGCACATTGTCGCGCCAAATGGGCGCGACCGACCACCCGCGCTACCCACGTCCCTCCGATAATCACCATCCCATGCTCACAGATTCCCAAATGCTGAATTTTTGAGGAAACCCCTTGCTTTTTGCCGCAGAGTATGATATACTGTCAAGGCTTGATGTGTGCATACTCCAACAAGGAGGTGGATTTCCATGGGTAAGTTTTGCGAGATCTGCGAAAAGGGTACGCTGAACGGCAACAACGTCAGCCACTCCAACCGTAAGACCCACCGTACCTGGGCGCCCAACGTGCAGAGTGTCCGCGTGGTGGTCAACGGTTCTGCGAAGCGTATGAACGTCTGCACCCGCTGCCTGCGCAGCGGCAATGTGATGCGTGCGCTCCCCAAGACCCACGAGGAAGCGTAATCGTCCGCAAGGGTGATTCCGTCACTTCTCAAGTAGAGTTTGCATCAATTTCCTCCGTCTGTTGTGCGACAGGCGGGGGATTTTTTGCATGGGGAAAATCCTCCTTGGGGGCAAAAGGCAATGATGTTTGCGGCTTTGTGGGTTTGAGCAAGTTGATTTTTGTGCTGCAGAGGGTTTCGCCTCTGCGGAGGCGACCAGAGGGCAGTGAGAACAGACGAAGTCTGCGGTCGCCCTCTGGATTGCTTCGGATGCACATTTTCATAGTTGATTTTTTGTGTTGCTGGGGGATTCCGCTCCTGCGGGAGCGGGAGTTTGTGCGCAGGGACGCTTCGCTGCCTGCGACCAAGGTGCCATGCTTGACTTTTCTCTTTGAGTAGGTTTAACGGTGTAACAGTTGGGGCGTTGCCCCAAGCCCCACAAGGGACGCTGTCCCTTGACCCTGCAAGGGGGATCCCCCCTTGACCCCTTCGCGCGATTGAGTTGGTCGCTTTTCCTTGCTTTGCCCGCGTGTTTATCCTTTTTTCTTTTCCCCTATTCTCCCTCCCCCTGTTCGCCTTTACAAGCGAACAGAAATCTGCTATCATGAGGGGGAAATGCAATCCTTGTCGGGAGGTGCTTCCTATGAATGTTGACCAGCTGGCGGAATCCCTCCGCAGTGACCCTATGTTTATGCAAAACGTTGTCCGTTGGGATGTCCTTCCGGCGCGTCCGGCGGTGTATGAGCCGTTCCCGGATTCTCTTGATCCGCGGCTGCTTCCTGTGCTGGAAAAACGCGGGGTGCATCAGCTGTATCGCCATCAGGCGCACGCAATCCGCGAGGTGCTGGCAGGGCGGGATGTTGTGGTTGTCACGCCGACGGCCTCCGGCAAAACGATGTGCTATAACCTGCCGGTGCTGTCTGCCATTTTGCAGAATGATGACGCACGGGCATTGTACCTCTTCCCGACGAAAGCGCTCTCTGCTGATCAGGTCAGCGAGCTGTATGAGCTGATTGAGGCGATGGGCGTTGATATCAAGACGTATACCTATGACGGCGATACGCCCGGCGCGGCGCGAAAGGCGGTTCGGCAGGCGGGGCATATCGTCGTGACGAACCCGGATATGCTGCACAGCGGGATTCTGCCGCACCACACGAAGTGGGTCAAGCTGTTTGAGAACCTGCGGTATATCGTGATTGATGAAATTCATACCTATCGCGGCGTGTTTGGGTCGAATCTGGCGAACGTGCTGCGGCGGCTGCTGCGCTTGTGCGATTTCTATGGCAGTCATCCGCAGTTCATCCTGTGCAGCGCGACGATTGCGAACCCGAAGGAACTGGCGGAAACGCTGACGGGGCGCGAGGTCAGCCTGGTGGATGATAACGGCGCGCCGATGGGCGTGCGGCACTTCGTGTTCTACAATCCGCCGGTGGTCAATCGGCAGCTGGGCATCCGCAAGGGCGTTTTGCAGGAGACGCGGCGGATTGCGGGGCTGCTGCTGCAAAACGGGATTCAGGCGATTACGTTCGCGCGGTCGCGGCTGGCGGTTGAGGTGCTGACGAAGTACCTGAAGGACATGGTGCGCGACCCCCTGGGGAATGCCGGGCGGGTGCGCGGCTATCGCGGCGGGTATCTGCCGACGGAGCGGCGAGAGATTGAACGCGGGCTTCGCGCGGGACGGGTGGACGCGGTGGTGTCCACGAACGCGCTGGAGCTGGGCATCGACATCGGCGCGCTGGATGCGTGCGTGCTGTGCGGCTATCCGGGAACAATCGCGAGTGCATGGCAGCAGGCGGGGCGCGCCGGGCGACGCAAGGGAACGTCCATCGTGTTCTATGTCGCGTCCTCGGCGGCGCTTGACCAGTACATCGTGTCCCACCCGGATTATCTGATGAAGCGCTCGCCGGAGAACGCGCTGCTGAATCCGGATAATTTGTATATTCTGCTCAACCACTTCAAGTGCGCGGCGTTTGAGCTGCCGTTTGAGGATGGCGAGGGCTTGGGGAATGCGCCCGGAGCGCCGGAACTGCTGGAATACCTCGATGAGGCGGGGATTCTGCGGCACGTCGGCGGGCGGTATCACTGGTCGGCGGAGGATTTCCCGGCAAGCGAGATTTCCCTGCGGTCGGCGCGGGCGGAGGAGAATTTCGTCATCATCGACACGACCGATCCGGCGAACCACCGCGTCATCGGCGAAATGGACCGCTACACCGTGCCGATGCTGCTGCACGAAAACGCGATTTACATGCACGAGGCGCAGCAGTATCAGGTGGAAAAGCTGGATTTCGATGCCTGCAAAGCGTTCATCCGCCGCGTGGACGTGGGGTACTACACCGACGCGAACTTGAACGTGACGCTCTCCCTGCTGGACAAGGAAAAAGAGGAAGAGCAGGACGGCGGGCTGACGGCGCTGGGCGAAATCCGCGTATCGACCTTGGTGACGATGTTCAAGAAGATTAGGCTTGATACGCACGAAACCCTGGGGTTCGGGCATGTGCGGCTGCCGGAGACGGAAATGCACACAACCGCCATGTGGTGGACGCTGCCGGATACGCTGGCGGCACGGTTCGAGAGCGACACGCTGAAAAACGGCATGATGGGCGTGGCGAATCTGCTGCGGATTGTTGCGCCGCTGTCGCTGATGTGTGCGCCGCAGGACATTGCAATCGTCTATCAGGTGAAAAGCCCGCTGACGGACAAGCCGACGCTGCTGCTGTACGACAACATCCCCGGCGGCATCGGGCTGGCGCAGAAGGCGTATGCGATGCGGAAGCTCCTGCTGGAGCAGGCGCTGCAAGTTGTGCGGGACTGCGCGTGCCGTCAGGGCTGTCCGGGGTGCGTCGGGCCGGTGGGCGAAATCGGCGAGGACGGCAAAGCGACCGCCATCGCCCTCTTGGAGGCGCTGACGGAATGAATCTGCGAGACAAACTCAAGGCGATTGAAAAGCCGAAATCGCCCCCGAAAGCGTCGGAAAAGCAGTTCACGGACTGCTACCACGGGCGGGAAATGCGCGAGTTATCCGAATTTCCCGGCGCGTTTGACCTTGACCTGTCCGCCCTTCGCCTGATGACGCAGGAAGAATTGCCGGACGACCTCGACCCGCAGAACATCCTCTATCTGGACACCGAAACCACCGGGTTTATGGGCGCGGGGACTGTCGCGTTCGAGGTCGGCATGGGCTGCCTGACGGATTCGGGATTCCAGATTCATCAGCTGGTGATGCGCGATTATCCGGAGGAAAAGTTTCTGCTGCAATCCATTGCGGATACGCTGATGGGCTACGACGCGATCTGCACCTTCAACGGAAGGACATTCGACGTGCCGCTGCTGCGCGACCGATTCCTGATGAACCGTATGGATGATTCGTGCCTTGACAAGCCGCACATTGACCTATTGCACATTGCGCGGCGGGTGTTCAAACTGCGCCTGCAGCGGTGCAATCTGGGCAAGCTGGAAGAAGCGGTGCTGGGCATTCCGCGCTTTGATGATTTGCCGGGCGCGCAGGTGCCGCAGCGCTTCTTCGACTACCTCAAGACGGGAAATTTTGACCTGCTGACGGATGTGCTGGAACACAACGCGCAGGACGTGGCGAGCCTCTGCGTGCTGCTGACGGCGATGGTGGAAATGTACCGCGCGCCGGAAAACGTGCGGCACGACGAGGATGTGTTCTCAATGGGCGTGGCGCTGGAACGCTTTCAGCATGTGCCGGAAGCGCGGAAGTGCTATCAGCTGACGAGCGGCAATCTTCATGCGCAGGGGCAGGAGCGTCTTGCGCAGAGCTACCGCCGGGGCGGCGAGCGTGACGAGGCGGTAAAGGTCTGGCTGGGAATGATTGCGCGGCACGAGGGCGGAACGAAGCCCTACATCGAGCTGGCGAAGCACTACGAGCATTACGAGCGGGACTACGAATCCGCGCTGGACATGACGCGGCGGGCGATGGCGCTGTCCGCCGAGCCGTCATTATTCGATCCGCCCTCTGTACAAGAGGAGCAAAATGCGCTACAATATCGGTATGACCGCCTGAAAAAGAAGGCAGCCAAAAACCGCTGAAGGAGAAACGACAATGGGATTCATGGCGACCATCAAGGCGCAGCAGGCCATGCGCGCGCACGGAAAAGGCGATCTGGAACAGGCAAAGAAGCTCTATGAGGAAGCTATTGACAAGGGGCTGATGTCCGCGCGCCCGATGCTGGGCTATGCGATTCTGCTGATTCGCGAGGGCAGCTACGACAAGGCGATGCCCCTGCTCATCAAGGCGCAGAAGTGCCCCGATCTCACGCCCGACCAGAAGAGTCAGCTTTTTGTGGATTATGCGGCGTGTCTGATGAAGAAGGGCGAGCTGGACAAGGCGATTCACCTGCTGGAAAAGCAGCACAACCGCGCGCCGATTGGTCTGACCTATCAGACGCTGGGATACATGTACGTCGAGAAGTATTCGGGCGCAAAGCCGGTTGCGGAAGCCGCGCCGGAGAAAGCCGCCGAAGCGCTGGAAATGCCCGAAGCGCCGGAAACGGAAGCATCCACCGAAGCAGCGGAAGAGCAGCCGAAGGTCAAAACGCAGGAGGACATTGACCGCGAATGGCAGGAGGGCATCGACAAAATGTTCGCCTTCATTCAGGAGTCGGTGGACTATGACGACGAAGACCCGGTGTGCCTGGACAACTTGGGTCAGGCGTATTACCGCGTGACGGGCGAGAAGGACAAGGCGAAGGAATGGTTCGAGAAGGCACACGCGGAGAAGGATTCGCAGATTGACACGCTGTGGTTCCTATCGCGCTATGATTTGGAAGCGGGAGACAAGGCAGCGGCGATTGCAAAGCTGGAAAAGGCGTTGGACGGGCGCTTCTCCCCGCTGAATTTCTGCACGAAGGATATGGTGCGGGAAGAAGTGGAGAGACTGAAAAAGTAAAGCAAAATCCCTGCATAAACACGCGAGAACATTATGCAGATGTCGCCAACTGAATCGCGCGAAAGGGTCAAGGGAGGAACTCCCTTGCAGAGGCAGAGCCTCTGGGGGCATATGATGTCAGCGGAGGGGGTGTATATCCTCTCCGCCAAGACCTGTTTTGGAGGAATCACCATGGAAAAGGAAACGCTGATTGTCGTGGGGCTGGGAAATCCGGGCACGCAGTACGCCCATACCCGCCATAACGCGGGGTTCGATACGCTGGAAATGCTCTGCCGCAAGTGGGGCGTGACACTGAACAAGAGCAAGTGCAAGGGGCTGCTGACCGAAACGAATGTGGACGGCAAGCGTGTCGTTCTCTGCGCCCCGCAGACGTTCATGAACCTGTCCGGCGAGTGCGTCAGCGAACTGCTCAATTGGTATAAAGTGCCGCTGGAAAATCTGCTTATCATCTATGATGATATTGATTTGCCCGCCAGCCGCCTGCGCGTCCGCAAATCCGGCAGTGCCGGGACGCATAACGGAATGCGCTCCATCATCGCCCATACGCCGGGGCAGAATTTCCCGCGCGTGCGGGTTGGCGTGGGCGCAAAGCCCGATGGCTGGGACTTGGCGGACTGGGTGTTGAGCAAGTACACCATCCGCGAAGAGCAAATCGCCATGCAGCAGGCGTTCGAGCGCGCGGCGGACTGCGTGGAGGATTGGGTCAAAAACGGTATTGACCATGCCATGCAGGAATACAATAAGACCGTGTAAGCACAGGCGTATTTTTCGTACCACGACTCATCCCAAGGAGCGCATATGAATCAGGCATTATTATCCGGCATTGCGTCGAAAGCGTATGACAAGCTGCTGAAAGCAACGGAAAGCAAACAGCCCATCGCCGTGACGGGGCTGCCGGACACAATGGCGGCGTATATCGCGTCAAAACTCTGCGCCGATACGGGCAGGAAAGTCCTGCTGATTTCCGGCAACGACCTCAAGGCGGCGCACGACGCCGAGGACGGTCAGCAGCTGCTGGAATCGGGTGTGGCGTGTCTGCCGGGCGGCGAAATTGACCTTACGCGCGGCGCGTCGAGCCACGAAAGCGCATGGCGGCGGCTGGAAGCGCTGGCAAGGGCGCAGGAGGGGAATATCCGCCTGCTCTGCACGAGTATGGACGCCGCCTTGCAGCGCATGGGCAGCGCCGACCGCTTCCGCGAAGAGACGATTCGCCTTGCTCCCGGCGACCGAATCGACCTGAATGACCTCATCCGCCGCCTGACCGCCATGGGCTACGAGCGCGTCAGCATGGTGGAGGGCAAGGGGCAGTGTGCCCTGCGCGGCGGCATTATCGACGTGTATCCGCCTGCGTGTAGCCAGAGTTTGCGCATTGAGTTCTTCGACGACGAGGTGGACTCCATCCGCGAATTTGACTGCATCAGCCAGCGCAGTCTCGATTCGGTGGAGAAATGCACGCTCACGCCCGCGACGGAGGTATTGCTTCCAACGGTGGATGCGGAAAAGGCAGCGCGGCGGATGCGGGACGCCATCGAGCGGCAGGGGGGCGACCTGACGCCCGCGAGCTCGACGCTCTTTTCGGATTTGCCGCCGCTGCCGGAGGATGACGCGGACGCGCCGGACTTCTTCGACAAGAACATCACCCCGAAGATTCGCGAAAAGCAGCAGACTGCCGCGCGCAAGGCGGAACTGGAACGCCGCCGCGCCCAGCTGATGGCGGACGCGGACATGCTGGCGGAGGGGCTGCCGTTTAAGCGCATTCGGGCGTGGCTGACCGTGCTGACGGACGATACTTACACGGTGCTGGACTGGTTCGAGCCGGAAATCGTCGTGCTGAGCGACCCGAATCTGCTCAGGAAGCGCGCGGAAGAACGCCGGGCGGGCTTCGCGGAGGATCTCGAAGGCGCGATAAGCCGCGACGAAGCCGTCAAGGAGCAGGAAACGCTGCTGATGGACTGGGACGAGCTGCTGCGGCATGTGCAGGGGTACGCGACGGTCGCGGTGACGGAGTTTCTGGAGGGCATGGCAGGCGTGGCGGTCAAGGATGCCGCTGATCTTGGCGTGCAGCGCGTGGCAGGGTATTCGTCGCAGATTCGCCCGCTGGCGGAGGACTGCGACGGCTGGCTGCGCGAGGGCTACCGCGTGGCGGTGCTGTGCGGCGGCGTGGCGCGCGGTCAGCGTCTGGCGGCGGCGCTGGAAGAACACGATGTCGCCGCGTCGTTCGCGGAGAAAATCGACAAGCTGCCGGAAGAATGTGTGCAGGTGCTGCCCGGCACGCTGACGCACGGCTTCATCTGGGAAGAAGCGCGCCTGATTGTCGTCAGCGACACGGACGTGTACGGTACGGGCTACCGCAAGGCGAAGAAGCGGCAGGCGGCGGGTGAAAAGATTGCCGCGTTCACTGACCTTAAGCCCGGCGACTTTGTGGTGCATGAGGAACACGGCGTCGGCATTTATCTCGGCACGGCGCAGATGAAAAACGGCGGCACGCGGCGGGATTATCTGCAAATCCAGTATCAGGGGAGCGACAAGCTCTATGTGCCGATTGAGGCGCTCAGCCGCGTGCAGCGCTATATCGGCAATCCGGCGAATCCCCCGAAGCTCAATAAGCTCGGCGGCGGCGACTGGCAGAAGCAGAAGGCGAAGGTCAAAGAGGGTCTGAAAAAGATGGCGTTTGACCTCGTGAAGCTCTATGCGCGGCGCTCGCAGGAGACGGGCTTCGCGTTCAGCGCGGATACGCCGTGGCAGCGCGAATTTGAGGACATGTTCCCCTACGAGCTGACCCCGGACCAAGAACAAAGCGTGCGGGAAATTACGGCGGACATGGAGTCGCCGCGCAACATGGACAGGCTGCTGTGCGGCGACGTGGGCTACGGCAAGACGGAGGTCAGCCTGCGCGCGGCGTTCAAGGCGCTGATGGACTCCAAGCAGGTTGCGATTCTGGCGCCGACGACGATTCTGGCGCAGCAGCACTACAACACGGTCTTGAAGCGCTTCAAGGGCTTCCCGGTCAAGGTGGACGTGCTGAGCCGCTTCCGCACGGCGAAGGAAACCAAGGATGTACTGCGCCGCGTCAAGGAGGGCGACGTCGATATTCTTGTCGGGACGCATCGAATTTTGGGCAAGGATGTGCAGTTCAAGAACCTTGGTCTGCTGATTGTGGACGAAGAGCAGCGATTTGGCGTGCAGCATAAGGAAATCATCAAGAACATGAAGCATCAGGTGGATGTGCTGACGCTCTCCGCCACGCCGATTCCGCGCACGCTGCACATGTCGATGGTCGGCATCCGCGATATGTCTGTGCTGGAAACGCCGCCGGAGGAACGACTGCCGGTGCAGACACGCGTGATTGACTACAACGACGGTGTGATTCGCGACGCGATTCTGCGCGAGGTGTCGCGCGGGGGACAGGTGTACTTCCTCTATAACTCTGTGCAGACCATCGGCGCGTTCTATGAACGATTGAAGCAGCTTGTGCCGGAAGCGCGCATCGGCGTGGCGCATGGGCAGATGCGCGAGCACGGCTTGGAAGACGTGATGATGGACTTCTACGGCGGCAGCTACGACGTGCTGCTCTGCACGACCATCATCGAAAGCGGCTTGGACGTGCCGACGGCGAACACGCTGATTGTCTTTGACGCGGATCGCTTCGGGCTGAGCCAGCTTTATCAGCTGCGCGGGCGCGTCGGGCGGAGCAATCGTCAGGCGTATGCGTACTTCACCATCCGCCCGGAACGCAGCTTGTCTGAGACGGCGGAAAAGCGGCTGGAAGCCATCCGAGAGTTCACGGAGTTCGGCGCTGGCTTCCGTATCGCCATGCGCGACCTCGAAATCCGCGGCGCGGGCAATATTCTGGGGCCGGAACAGCATGGGCATTTGGCGACCGTCGGCTACGACATGTACTGCAAGCTGATGGAGGAAACGCTTCAGGAGGCGCGCGCGGAGCAGGAGGGTCTGCCGCCCGCGAAGCCGCACCTCGAAACGCGTGTGGACATCAAGGTGGATGCGTATCTGCCGGACGACTATGTGCACGACGACCGGCAGCGGATGGAGATGTACAAGCGGATTGCGAGCCTGACGACGCAGGCCGACCGCGAGGACATCACCGACGAGCTGCTTGACCGCTTCGGCGAAGTGCCGCCGGTGGTGGAGACGCTGCTGGACGTGGCGCAGGTGCGCGTGCTGGCGAATCAGCTGGGCGTGTCGCTGGTGACCTACAAGCGCGGCGGCTTCCTCGTGATGAAGCTGAACGCGGAGTACATGCCCGATCAGGCGGCGTTTATCCCCGCGATGGCGATGACGGACAAGCGCCTGATGCCCTCGACCACCGCGCCGGACGTGCTGCTGCTGGTTGACCCGACGCTGGGCGAGTATGCGATGCTGTCCGAAGCGGTGAAGGTGCTGGGGAAGCTCAATGAGAATATCGAGACGATGCTGAAAAAGCAGAAGAAGGGAGAAAAACATGAAAACACTTGATAAGCTGATGATGACGATTGTGGGCTTGCTGTGCTTCTGCGTCTCTGCGGCGGCTCTGATTTTCATGGATTTCAGCACGGAACACGGCGTGATTTACGCAGACGCGCTGTACTGCATTCCCGTCTGCGTGCTGCTGCTTGCCTTTGCCGTGCTGACGATACTGAAATTCCGCACGGGCTATGACGGTAATCTGAAACTTGCAGGAATTGTCTGGGATGTGTTGTTCGCGCTTGCCTTTCTGCCGATTCTGGGCGTTCCCGCGATTGCGCAGGCAAGCGGCGCCTATGGATTGCTCTGCAAGGTACTGTTCGTGCTGGTGCTGCTGATGCCGAAAGTTTGGATTCTGCTGCCGAAACGGGGCGAATGAGCGCATCAGTCGCGCTGCGTGCGAATCCCCCTGCAACATAAAAGACCAAGAAACATGGGTGTGTGCTGCGAAGGGGTCAAGGGGGCGACCGCAGACTTCGTCTGTTTTCATTGCCCCCTTG
>OBKK01000298.1_pt1 | contig 18623 bp, 15 predicted proteins | sample 1503221 | NCBI WGS metagenome assembly OBKK01 (sample SAMN02044683, study PRJEB22538) | human gut metagenome | reverse complement strand
AGCGGACGCCAGAAGGGAAAAGGCGCAAGCAGATGGCGCAGGTGAATCTGGAAATCGTATCACGCCCGCAGGGAATCTCACTGCCCTGCCGCCGGCGTCGGCAGCGGCTCCGGCGTGCGGTCATCCGCCGCGACCTCCGGCGTGGGCGTCGCCGACAGTTCCTCCGCATACAGCAGCTTCAGCGTCTTGACATCCGCCGTCCCCGTCGCGGACAGCCCATTCGCCTTCTGGAACGCCTTCACCGCGTTCTGCGTGCCTGCCAGGAACGTGCCAGAGCACTTGCCCGAATAGTACCCCAAATCCGTCAGCTTCCGCTGCATCCAGTACACATCCTCGCCGGAGCTGTTCACTTTCAGCGTCCGGAAGGGCTGCGGCGGCATCGCCCCGGCGCGGTAATCCGGCTCGGCGGTCGGCTGCGGCGTGACGTAGGGCAGCATGTTCTTCGTGTTCAGCGAGGGCAGCTTCAGCGCGGCGCGGAGTTCCGGGTCAGCGGGCATATCGGCGCGAATCGTGACGACCGTCCCTGCCCCGCAGTTGTTGTAAATCCACTTCGCATCCGCAACGGTCAGGCGAATGCACCCGTGCGACGCGCGCTTGCCGAGGTTCTTGTAGGACTTGACCGACAAATCCATGGTATTGACCGTGTTGTAAATGACGGAATGGAACGCAATGGACGAGTTGATGCGCGTCCAGTACTGCGCGTGGCTGCCCCACTCCGGGAAGTAGCACCAGCGCGCCGTACGCCCGTTGAGTGTGAATGTGCCGATATCCGACGGATTCTTGCGCGTGCCGGTGGAGCAGAGCATCTGCCGCACAACAACGGTGTAATCGCCGTTTTCGTCGCGCCCGTAGACGGTCGTCACCTGATTGTTGACATCCACCGTGATGGCAAACGGTACAGGCGTCGGTTCGGGCGTAGGCTTCGGATCATCGGTCGCGGCACGCACATCCGGGTCGTTGAACAGCGCGTTCCATGTGTTTTCGCCCACGATGCCATCCACGCTCAGCGCGTTCTGCTGCTGGAATGCCTTCACCGCGTTGCGCGTATGCCCCAGAAAATTGCCGCTGATGTTGCCGGAATAGTACCCCAGTTCCGTCAGGCGGGTCTGCACGAGCTTGACTTCTTCGCCCTTGGACTTGTTGTATTGCAGTTTCTTGACGAACGCCACCGTCGGCGCGGGCGTCGGGGTGGTGGTTTCATCTGAGAGGTGCATTCCGGGCGTGGGCGAAGGGGTGGGCGTCGCCGCGGCGGACGAATCCCGGCTGATGGCATCACCGCTGAACAGGCGTTCCAGCGTCTGCACATCCGCTTCGCCCGTAATCGGCAGGGCGTTCGCCGTCTGGAACAGGCGGATGGCTTCCTGCGTCGCGGGCAGATAGCGCCCGGAAATCTTGCCCGTGTAGTAGCCCAGCGCCATCAGGCGAATCTGCGCCTGCCGCACGTCCTCGCCCACGCATCCCAGCCGCAGCGGGCGATACTCCGCCGCATAGATGGCTTCCTGCGTCGCTTTGTCCGCCACGCCCGTCACCGCAAGGGCAAAATCACGCTGGAAGTCCTCCACAGCGGTCTTCGTTGCCTCGCCGTAGCGCCCGGTCACGTCGCCGCTGTAATAGCACAAATCCGTCAGCGCGGTTTGCAGGGCGGACACGTCGTCACCCTCATCATTCAGGGTCAAATCACGCGTGATGTTCACCGCGCCTTCCGTCCACTCCACGCTGTCATCCGGCACGGCCTCCCCCGCATCCTCCGCCGACGCGAAGGGCAGTATCATCATCACCGCCAGCAGGAGCGCCGCCAGCGTTCGTTTCCACAAAGGCATCAAAAGCACCTCGTTCATGCTGATATTCAGGGATACGATTCTATTGTACTGGTTTTTCGCGCAGTTTGCAAGCGGATTTTTCCCCACGCAAAAGGCTGCCAAGCGTCCTGCGCCTGACAGCCCTGCGGTTATTGCCATTAGGAAGTTATTTTTTCAGCGACACCTTGTGTGTCTCCTGATTTTCGCCGTCCGTCTGCGGCTTCTGCGCTTCTGCCGGAACGCTCTGTGCTTGCAGCTTCTCCAGCTTTTCGGCGATTGCCTGCATGTTGGCGGCGATGCTGCGTATGTTCTCGTCGCGCGTTTCCTCCACCCACGGCGAACCATCCGCCGGACGGAGCGAATCAACACCGATTCGGATGAAGTCAATCAGCGCCCAAATGCCAAGGCCGCCCGCGGTGAGCAGCTTCAACACGCCCAATGCCGTGTAGCCGAGGTAGAAGCGGTCAACACTGAAGACCCCCGTGAATCAAGCCCAGCAGCCGAAGCACCACCGCCAGCACGATAAATGCCCGATTCAGCCCTTTTCTTTGAATTTCCACGTCATTTCCTTCCCTTGTGATTCCTTACTTTCATTCTACCTTCCCCTCAAAAAAACTCAAGCGTTCTCTTTTTGAATAATATGATTTTGGCATTCCTAACAAAAGCATTCCAAATTGTTGTGGAACTTTACAAGAGGATTCCGCTGCTTGCGCCGTCCGGGCAGCAAAAAAGACTGCCCGCACTCGGCAGGCAGCCTTGCTTCTGGTAAGCCCCTCATCAATATCGGTAGTTATACTGATAGCTGCTGAACCCATCCATGATCGACACGCCCATCACCATCCCGACAATCGACAGGATAACCACCACCAGCACCATTCACCAGTAACCGCGCGCAAAGTTGCGGCGGTTCAGGTTGTCGTCATTCAGCGCAAAGACGATGGCGAGAATCCAGCCAATGACCGGAAGCGTGAACAGGAGGCCATAGCCCACATACGCCCACGGCGACAGCAGTCGATACTGATTGTTTTCGTTTTCACTCATGCAAAAAGCCTCCTTTTTCATCAGGCGGATTTGTCCGCCGTGATACCCCTTTCAGTTTTCCCTTACTCCTGATAGTCCTGCAGCGACACCGACACCATCCGGCTCACGCCCTGTTCCTCCATCGCCACCCCGAACAGGCTGTTGCAGCGCTCCATCGTCCCCTTGCGGTGCGTCACGACGATAAACTGCGTTCCCTTCGAGTATTCCTTCAAATAATCCGCGTAATACCCGATGTTCGCATCGTCCAGCGCGGCTTCAATCTCGTCCAGAATGCAGAACGGCGTGGGCTTCAATTTCAGCATCGCGAACAGAATCGCAATCGCTGTCAGCGCGCGTTCCCCGCCGGAAAGCAGCGACAGGAGCTGCAATTTCTTTCCCGGCGGCTGGGCGTTGACCTCGATGCCGCAGTTCAGCGGGTCGTCCGGATCCATCAGCTTCAGTTCCGCGTGACCGCCGCCGAACAGGCGCGTGAACGTCTCGGCGAAGTACCCCTGCATCTTCGAGAAGTTCTCCACAAACGTCGACCGCATTTGAATCAGCAGCCGCTCGATGAGTTCGCGCAAGTCCATTTCCGCGCGCTTCAAGTCCTGCTGCTGGGTGGTCAGGTCGTCCACACGCGCCTTGGTTTCGGCGTATTCCTCCACTGCCCCAACGTTGACCGTCCCCAGCGCGCGAATCTGCCCTTGCAGCTCGGCGGCGCGGCGGTCGCTTTCCTTCTCGTCGAACGGCGTGCGGCGGAATTCCTCTGCCCCGGCGTAGGTCAGCTTGTAGGTGTCCCAGATGCGGTTTTGCAGATTCTTCTGGTCGCCCTCGATGCGTGCCTTCGCCAGCTCGGTCTTGTGCAGCTTCTCGCTGTCGCGGTTGTAGGCTTCGTGCAGGTTTTCCATGTCGCTGAGGATGTCGCGCAGGTCACTTTGCGCCTGTGAACGTCGCTGCTCGATGGCCTGCGCGGCGCTCTCCTGCCGCAGCTGTTCTTTCTGACGGCGGGCGGATTCGGCTTCCTCGCGCTTCATGTCGTTCTCGTCAATGGCGTCCAGTTCGTCCATCTCGTGCAGCAGCTGTTCGCGGCGCTCCTGTTCGCGGAGGATTTGCGCCTGATCCTGCTGCGCGTGGGCTTCGTCGCGCTCCAAGTCGCTTAAGCCGTGGCGCAGGTCGGACAATTGCAGCGTGCGCACCATCAGGCGGTCGTTTTCCGCGCTGGCTTCCGCGCGCGCCTTGACCAGCGCATTCTGCATTTCAATGGTCTTTTGCTCCATCGCGCTCTGGTCGCCCTGCGCGCCCGTGCGCTGATGTTCAATGGTCTCCAGCTGCTGGCGAATGTCCTCCAGCGACTGATGCAGCTGCACGCGCGCCTGCTCGGTCTCCTGCATCCGCTGCAAATGGGTGTTCAGGTCGGCGGATACGCTTTCGCGGCGCGCCTGCTCGCGGGCGACGGCAATCTCCTGCTGATGCAATGCGTTCACCGCGTCGCTGACCTTCTGCCGCTTCTCCTGCGCCGTCTGCTGACGCTGCGTCAGTTCCTGACGGCACTTGTCCAGTTCCGCGCGCCCGGTTTGCAGCTTCGCGGTCAATTCCTTCAGTTCACGCTCGCGGCTGAGCAGGTTGGACACCTTCGACTGCGCCGAACCGCCCGTCATCGATCCGCCGGAGTGCATCACGTCGCCTTCCAGCGTCACCAGCCGGAAAGCATGATTGCCCGCGCGCATAATCGGAATGCCGTGGTCGAGGTTGTCGGCAATCACCGTGCGCCCCAGCAGATTTTCCACAATGCCGCGATATTCCGGCGCGCACTGCACCAGTTCGCTCGCCACGCCGAGGCAGCCCGGCAGCTTCAACGCATTGCGCTCATTGCCATAGAGCGTTTTGCCGCGGATGGCGCTCATCGGCAGGAACGTCGCGCGCCCCAGCCGATTCTGGCGCAGGTAGTTAATCAGTTCCTTCGCCGTCTCTTCGGTGTCGGTGACAATGTTCTGCTGTGCCGCGCCAAGCGCCATATCAATTGCCGTTTCGTACGCCTGCGGAACGGTCATCAGCTGCGCCAGTACGCCCTTGACGCCCGTCAAGCCGCGCTGCTTGGCGTAGGTCATCGCGCGGCGAACCGCCATGTTGTAGCCTTCCATGTCGCGCGTCATTTCGGTCAGGACGTTATGACGGCTCGCCGCCGCCTGCATATCGGCGGATTGCTTTTCGACATCCGCGCGCAAATTGGCATACGCGGTATCCGCCTCATCCGACGCTTGCCGCGCCTGCGCCAGCTTCTCCTGACACTGCTGCTGATGCTGATTTTCTGTTTCCAGCTGCTTTTCGACGGCAGTCAAGGCTTCCCGCAGGGCAGCTTCCTGCTCCTGCAGTGCCCCTCCGGATTCTTCAATCTCCGTCAAACGCGTTTCCATCTGCGCCTGCATGGTGTTCAGGCGCGTCTTGTCGTTGCGCACATCGGACAGGCGGTTCATTTGGTCAATGACAGCGGCTTTCTGCGCTTCCAGCGCGGCGTCCGCTTCCTTTTCCTTCGCCTGCGCCTTTTCGGCGGCTTCCTGCGTCGCCCGGAGAATTTGCTCCGCGTCGGCAATCAGGCTGTGCTGCTTCTCCACGTCCGCCTGAATCCGTACATGATCCTTCTCGATTTCCGCCAGCCGCTCCTGTGCTTCCTCCTGCTCGCGGACGATGCGCTGGCGGTTCTCGCTGCGCGTCTCGCGGCGGCTTTGCAGGGCGGAGAGTTTCTTCTGCGATTCGTGCACATGCTCGGCGCATTCCATCAGTTCGGTGCGCGCCTTCGTGATGGCTTCTTCCAGCTGATCGATGCGGTTCTGCGTCTCGTCGCGGCGGGTGGTCTTATCGGTCAGGTTGCTTTCCGTGTCCGCCAGAATCGTCTGGACGGTCAGCAGTTCGCTTTCCAGTTCGGACAAGCGCGCCCTCGCCCGGTCGGAGCGAATCAGGAAGAGGTTCAAGTCCAAATCCTTCAGTTCGGTGGACAGCTCCAGATACACGCGGGCGTTGCGGCTCTGTTCTTCCAGCGGCTTCAGGCGCTTCGTCAGTTCATCCAGAATATCATCGACGCGCTCCAGATTTTCCAGCGTCCGCTGCAATTTCTTGTCCGCTTCTTCCTTGCGCGCCTTGAACTTAACGATACCCGCCGCTTCCTCGAACACCTGCCGGCGATCCTCGCTCTTGCGGGAGAGGATTTCGTCAATGCGCCCCTGCCCGATGATGGAGTATCCCTCTTTGCCGATGCCCGTATCGCGGAAGAGGTCGACCACGTCCTTCAAACGGCAGGCGGTGCGGTTTAAGTAATATTCGGATTCGCCATTGCGGTAGACGCGGCGCGTGACCATGACCTCGGCAGCTTCCATCGCCAGCGCATGGTCATCGTTGTCAAACACCAGCGATACTTCGCAGTACGACAGCGGCTTGCGCTTCTGCGTACCGTTGAAAATCACGTCGGACATGCTCGCGCCGCGCAGGGTTTTCGCGCTCTGCTCGCCCAGCACCCAGCGCACCGCGTCGCCGATGTTGCTCTTGCCCGACCCATTCGGCCCGACGATGCCCGTTATGCCCTCATCAAAGACGATTTCCGTCCGCTGGGCAAAGGATTTGAAGCCATACAGCTCCAATTTTTTCAGCTTCATTTATTAACTCCCATAGCGGGGATGCCCGCTGGCTCATGGGCATTCCAATAAACACCCATAATAAGTATAGCACAAACAACCGCCCGGAACAAGACGAATTTCATCCAACCCGTTGCAAAGGCGGGCATTTCCTGCTATACTGCAAGCAGATTCTTGCAAGGCAAAGGAGAAGCATTATGTTCCGTCCCCTCTGCGCAGAAAATCCGCTGCCCGCCGCTCGGCGCGTCTATGAATACCTGCAATCGCTTTCCGGCAAGTGCCTGACCGGGCAGATGGAAAGCCAGTGGTGCCGCTCGACTGAGCATGAAATCAGCTATCTGACCGATGCCACCGGTCGTCAGCCTGCCATCCGAGGGCTGGATTTCATGGATAACGACTATCTGGGCGTGACGCAGCGCGCGAAGGACTGGTGGGTGCGCGGCGGCATTCCCACCATCTGCTGGCACACGGGCGCGGATTTCTTCTCCGGTTACCCCGAATGCCGCGAAAGCGAGCTGGACTGGGCTTCCGCTTTTGTGGACGGCACGGAAGCGAACCGCCGTCTGCTGGATGGGCTTGACCACGCCGTCCCCTACCTGAAGCGCTTGCAGTCAGATGGCATCCCCGTTCTCTGGCGACCTTTCCACGAGATGGACGGCGGCTGGTTCTGGTGGGGACGCGGCGGCGCGGCGAATTTTGTGCGCTTGTGGCGGCTGATGCACGACCGCTACACGCATGTTCACGGCCTGCGGAATCTAATTTGGGTGCTGGGCTTCTCTGACGCGACGGCGGATTTGCGCCCGTGGTATCCGGGGGACGACGTGGTGGACATTCTCGGCGGCGACAGCTACAAGGGCGGTGCGCAGGGGGATTTATACCGGCGATGTGCCGCGCTTGCCCCGACAGAGATGCCGATTGTGTTCCACGAGTGCGGACAGATTCCGACTCGCGCGGAAATGGACGCGGCGAATGCCCCGTGGGCGTACTTCATGGTGTGGCACACCAGCTGGCTGACGGACAGCAGCAAGGGGAACACGCCGGAGTCGCTGCGGGCGATTTATCGGGATAGCCGCTTTGTGACGCTGCATCAGCTGCCGGATTTTATCGAAAACGACGAATGATTGCTGAAGAACATACAAGGAGGTTATTCTCATGACCCTTCACGAACAAGTCACCGATATTCTCGCCTCCGCTGTCGAAGCGCAGGAATGCGCAGGCATCAGCGTACTGGTGCGGCGCTGCGGAGAGGAAATGCTCTATACGCAGGCGGGCATGTCCGACGTTGCGTCGGGGCGGCTGATTCACCGCGACAGCATCTTCCGCCTGTACAGCCAATCCAAGCCGATTACGGCCGCCGCCGTGATGCTGCTTGCGGAGCGCGGGCAGATTGACCTGATGGACGGCGTAGACCGTTATCTGCCGGGCTTCCGAAATGCGCGCGTCGTCGATAAGCAGGGCACGATTCGCCCCGCGACCCGCGCGCCGTGGCTGATGGAGCTGCTCGGCATGACGGCGGGCGTCTGCTACCCCGACAGCGACCCGGCGGGACAGTACGCCGCAAAGGTGTTCGACGAAGCAACGCAGGAAATCCTTGCGGGCGGCGGCGTGCCGACGGTGGAGTTCTGCAACCGCTTGGGGCAGCAGCCGCTGTCCTTCCAGCCGGGCACGCACTGGCGCTACTCCACCTGCGCGGACATCCTCGGCGCGGTGGTGGAGGTCGTCAGCGGAATGCGCTTCGGCGAGTTCCTCCGCAAGGAGTTTTTTGAGCCGCTGGACATGGTGGACACCGGCTTCTACGTTCCCGAAAGCAAGCGGAATCGCCTTGTGACCGTCTACAAGCGCACGGAAAGCGGGCTTGTGCCGTGGACAAGCACCCACCTTGCCGTCGGCGTTTACGACCGCGAACCCGCCTTTGAATCCGGCGGCGCGGGGCTTGTTTCGACGCTGGAGGATTACAGCCACTTTGCCGACATGCTGCTTGCGGGCGGCACTTACGAGGGGCGGCGGATTCTCTCGCCCGCGACAGTCGCCTGCATGACGCAGCCGCAGCTGAAAGACGCGGTTCGCCGCGATATGTGGGATTCGCTGGACGGGTACAGCTACGGGCACTTGATGCGCATTTGCGCTGAACCGGGGCGCATCGCCGGATTAGCTTGCGCGGGCGAATACGGCTGGGATGGCTGGCTGGGAACATACTTTGCCAACTTCCCCGGGCAGCAGATGACGATTCTGTCGATGCAGAACACGGTTGATTCCGGTACGACACGGGTGGTTCGACAGATGCGCAACGCGGTTCTGGCGGCACTCAGCCGCGAAAATTAACCATAAGGAAAACGCGCTCAAGCCAGGGCGCAAAAAAGGGTCAAGGGGGGATCCCCCTTGCAGGGTCAAGGGACAGCGTCCCTTGTGGGGCTTGGGGCAACGCCCCAACTGTTGGGCGTGTGACCATTCCAAAGGAAAAGTCAAGCCCGACACCTTGGTCGCAGGCAGCGAAGCGTCCCTGCGCACTAACTAAAAAATGTTTCGGTAAAAGTCAAGTAACATCCGGAGGGCGAAGGAGTCCAGAGTTCGACCGCAGACTTCGTCTGTTTTCATTGCCCTCTGGAACTATGCCAAAGCCCATTATGGAGAAAAGACCAACTCCGGCAACCGCTCTCCAAAATCCACACTATCATAATGAAGGAAGTACACACCATGCAATGCGGTGACTACACCTACCGCGTCATCGACACCAGCGCGGAAATCATGGAATACTACGGGCAAGGCGGCGAAATCACCCTCCCGGAAACGCTCGACAGCCTCCCCGTTGTGAGCGTCGGGCTGTGCGCGTTCATCATGCGCACCGACCTGACCGCCGTCACGCTCCCTAAAACGCTCCGCCACATCGGCGGCAGTGCCTTCGAGGGCTGCTCGGCGCTGACAAGCATCACGCTGAATGACGGGCTGGAAACCATCGAGTACCGCGCGTTCGCGTCCTGCACCGCGCTGCGCGAAATCGCGTTCCCCGATTCAGTGACAGCCGTCGGCGGCGCTGTCCTTTCGGGCTGCACCGCGCTGAATAGCGTCCACCTGCCGAACGCACTGACCGTCCTGCCCATGCAGGCGCTGATGAACTGCACGTCGCTGGAATTCTTGAATCTCCCGGACACCCTGACCCGCATCGACCACGAAGCCCTGCGCGGCTGCACACACCTGACGGCACTCGCCATTCCCGCATCCGTGCGCGAAATCGGGCATGACGCGCTGACGGGCTGCTCCCGGCTGGACGCGCTGACCCTCCCCGCCCCCTTCAGCGCCCGTGCGCGTGACCTGCGCGTCGGGCTGGGGCTGATGACAGAGGGCGATACGCTCATCGTCGGCTCGTATCTGGGACAGGCAGAGAAGGGCAGCACCTACTCGGTCATTGAGTACATCGGTTCGGATACGGAACTCATCATCCCCGCGTTTATCGAGGGCTGCCGCGTGACGAAGTTCAATCAGCGAATTCTGGAGGACATGGACAGTCTGCGGATTTTGTCCGTCCCGGCGGGGTTTGTGGTTGAACCGACGCTGGTGCCGGAAGGCGCACAGGTGGTTGTGCGCCCGCAGGTTTAAGGTAACTTTCCATTTGCAAACACAGCTTTCACGGATGAAAGTTGGATAAAAAGGAGTGGTAAAGATGAAGAAACTGCTGAGTTTGCTGCTGATGGTGCTGATGCTGCTGGGCGGCGCCGCGTTCGCGGAGGAGAACGAAGAGGACACGACCCCCGTCGTTACGCCGATTGTCACGTTCAAGAGCGGATTCTACGTCGGGTATCTCGACCGCGAAATCAAAATCACCGTATCGTGCAAGAACAAAAGCAGCGCAACTGTGCCGGAGAAGTATCTGGAGCTGCGCAACCACCGCGGCGAAGTGCTGGAGCGTGCGTTCTGGCGCAATCCGCGCTACGACCTGACCTTCTCGGTCTATGTGACGGAGGACATGCTGGGCGGCAACAAGCTGTCTGTCTGGCTGGACGGCGAGAAAGTGAACGAAACGGATTCCTTCGCCGCGTTCTCGGACATCAGCCTGCCGCGCGTCACCCGTTTGACCCCCTCTGAACCCGCTGTCGGCGTGATGATTGTGTGCAGCGGCGCATCAGAAAAGCAGCTGACTGACATGCTGAACACGCTGGACAAATACGGCGTGAAGGGGACATTCTACGTCACGGGCGATTTCGTGCGCCGCAACCCGGAGCGCATCCAGCGCATCATTGACGCGGGCCACGAGCTTGGCAGCCACGGCAACAACCTCATCAACATGACTGAAGTCTCCTACGCGCGTGTGCAGGAGAACATCCGCGAGCTGAACGACCTGTGCGAAGAGACTTTCGGCGTACGGCCGCGGTTGTTCTGTGCGCATTTGGGCGCGACGAACAGCATCGTCACCGCCATTGCCCGCGCGGAAGGCGTAGAGGACTGCCTGTTTGCAATCGACGCGTGCGACTGGTCGGACGCGTATAAGGATAAGGTGTATCAGATGGTATACCGCGTGACGAGCGACCGGGTGACGAGCGGGTGCGTGGTGCAGTTCCATATCAATGGGTATCATACGGCGGAGGTGCTGGATAAGGCGCTGGATAATTGGATCAATGTGAAGGGATTGCGCCCGGTGACGGTGGGTGAATTGATGCAGCTGTCTGGGCGGGATTTCCCCCCGCTCCCGGACTACGACGACTAAAAGAAGAGAAAGGGCTAAGCGTATGGTTAGCCCTTCTTAACTTTTTTATCTTCCATCAAGCAGGAATTTTCGCCTGCAACCGCGAAATATCATTCTCGACCCCATGAATTTCAGCCTAAGGAGGAATTTTCCCATGTACGAAAAAGTATTTGCTTATCTGGATGCGCACGCGGAGGACTATGCCGCTCAGCTGTGCCGCTGGGTGGAAGTGCCGTCGGTGAAGGGCGAAGCCACGCCCGATGCGCCGTTTGGCAAGGATGTGCGCCGGATGCTGGATGTGGCCATGGCGGACGCAAAGGCGTTCGGCTATGAAACCCGCAATTTCGACGGCTATGCGTGCGACATCACCCTGCCGGGCGAATCGGAAGAAGCCATCGCCGTGCTGGGACACCTCGATGTCGTTCCGGCGGGCGACAACTGGGCGACCCCGCCGTTCACCGCGACGCGCGTGGGCGACCAGATTTTCGCGCGCGGCACGAGCGACGACAAGGGGCCGGCGCTGGCGGCGCTGTATGCCATGAACGCCATCAAGGCAGCGGGCATTCCGCTGAAGAAGTCCATCCGTCTGATTCTCGGCTGCGACGAGGAATCCGGCTGGGAAGACATGGCGTATTACTGCGCGCACACGGAAATGCCGGAAGTCGGCTTCTCCCCGGACGCCTCCTTCCCTATCATCAACACCGAAAAGGGCATGATTCACGGCTTCTTCACGGGCAAACTCGCGGAGGACGGCCTGCAGGTCAAGCAGCTGTGGACGGGTGAGCGCGTGAATGTCATCCCCGGCGAATCCAAGGCGCTTATCGCGGGCGGTCAGGAGGTTGCCGACAAGGTGGCGGCCTATGCCCAAAAGACCGGGCTTCCCTACACGGCGGAGGTGAGCGCGGATGGCGTGTGGGTGACGGCGGAGGGCATCCCCGGCCACAGCGCATATCCCGAAGGCCGTCGCAACGCCATCGGCATGATGCTGGTACTCCTGCGCGAGCTGGGCGTGACCGGCGCGCTGAAGACGCTGGCGGACGCGGTCGGCATGGAGCACGACGGCGCGTCGCTGGGCTGCGCGTGCTCGGACGAGATTTCCGGCGCGCTGACGTGCAACATGGGCATCCTGCATGTCCAGGACGGCAAGGTGACGACGTCGCTCGACCTGCGCTGCCCTGTTGCGGCGGATTTGTCCGCGCTGACGAACGCGATTCGCGCGCACCTGCCCGGCTTTAGCGTCGATTCGCTGGAAATCAAGGAACCGCATCACGTTCCGGCAGACAGCAAGCTGGTGCGCTCGCTGCTGGACTCCTACACCGAGGTGACGGGCGAACCCGCCGCGCCGCACGCTACTGGCGGCGGAACGTACGCGAAGGTGCTCAAGCAGGGCGTTGCGTACGGCGCAGCATTCCCGGAGGATGAGGACTTGGCGCATCAGGCGAACGAGTACATCCGCGTGTCGCAGATGGTCAAGGCAATGAAGATTTATGCCGCGGCGCTAATGAAGCTGGCGGCGGAATAAGGGCACAGGCAAAGCAGGCTATGGCGAATTGGTCATAGCCTGTTTTTGTTTTGATTGGTATTTGAAAAGCGCCGGGCAAGTCTTTCGACCTGCTCGGCGTTTGGTTTGTTCTTGGCTGATTACTTGACTTCGTCCCAGTCGACGATTTCGCCCGTGAAGATGTCGCGAATCTGATTGAGCGTCAGACCTTCGACCGCGTTGCCGTTATTCACGATGACCGCAATGCCGTCCATGCAGATGGTCACAGGGGTCAGACCCGCTTCCAGCTCGGACGCCTTGACTTCGCGGGAAGCCATGCCGATGTCGAACGAGCCGTCCGCAGCGCCGCGCATACCGGTGGAGGAGTCAGAAATCTGCACTTCAATGTCCACTTCCGGATGGAGCGCTTCGTAGGCTTCTTCCAGCTTCTGCATCAGCGGGCCGACGGAGGAAGAACCGCCGATAACAATCTTGCCTGCCACAGGTGCCGACTGATATTCCTGCGGCTCCTTGGCGACGTACTTCTGCGCGGTCACAATCGCCTGACCTTCGGCAGAGAGAATCCAGTTGATGAAATCCTGCGCAGTCGCGGAAAGGCTGTCCGCCTTGTAAGCGATGTTGAACGGACGCGCGATGGCGTAATCACCGCTGGCGACGTTTTCGGGGGTCGCTTCGACGTAGACGGCTTCCGCACCATCTTCGGGGTTGCGCGCCACCTTCAGCGCCTTGACGGATGCATCCATCGAGCCGAGGGAGATGTAGCCGATGGCAGCAACGTCCTGCGAAACCGTGGTCTTGACTTCGGACGTGCCGGAGTACACAGCGGCTTCGACGGTGGTCATATCAACCTTGTTGCCGTCAGCGTCCTTCTGCTCAACGCCCGTCAGTTCGATGAACGCGGCGCGCGTGCCGGAGCCGTCCTCACGGGAAACAACGTAGATGGAGTCCGCCAGCGCGGCGGTGAGCGTCAGCACGAGCGAGAGCAGGATAGCAGCAAACTTCTTCATTGCAGAAAACCTTCCTTTCTGTCCGGGACACCTTCCTGATGTCCTGTTGCCCTTGTCTTTTTCCTTGGGTACGCCTGTATGATACCGCGGGAATGTAAAGGCGGAAAGGCGGATTGGGTTAAGATTGTGTTAATTCGGGGCGGCTCTTCAAAAACACTGTTTTTCTCGTTTTTACTCAATTTCATCCCATTTTTGTTGAAGCACAGCGATGAGTTCATCAATTGTCATTTCTTGATTGACGTAGTTTGTGATAATGCCCGTTTGATTCAAGTAACGAATAAACTCTGTATTAGGGAAGCGCGGAACGCCATCGTTCATCATTTCTTGGCGCAAATTTTCTGAATAAAATGGGAATTTGTCTCTGATTTCGTTTCCATATATTTCAGGCGATTGATAAACCATCTGACTCCAATTGCCCAATGCAATCTGACTTTGGCAGACTTCATCAGCAAAATCCGAAAGAAAGTTCTGCGCCTTTTGAGGATACTCTGTGCTTTTCGGGATGCACAAAGCATACAAATCAACAACAATGCAATTCATTCCATCAAGGTTAGGGAACGGTACATAGTGGTCTGGATTTGGTGTCAACCGCAGAATCGGCTTAACCCGCTGAGCATTGTCATAATCCATAATGTACCCTTTGCGAACCATTTCAGCATAGCAAGAAATTGTTCTACGGAAAACTGCAGTATCGAATTGCAAATCACCAGTTTCGTTGTACTGTGCAGACAAATATTGCATTAGAAATAGTGGGGTTTTTAGATTTGTGTACATTAAGCATATGTCTTCCGTTTGCGATAAATCTGACTGATTGCAAGCGCACAGCAGTGTTTCCAGCGAATATCCCGCAGACTGCGGAAACAGAAAATTCGCACGGTATGCAAGCGTATCATCCAGAGAAAAAAGATTCGCTATGTAATAGTATGGCAGTCCATACATTACATCATCTTTTGACAAATAAACAGCAAGCGCAGTCCAATCGTGATTCAACGCAGTATCATTTATAGGCAGCAGCAGATCTCTTTCCACTGCTGCTTGCAGCACCTTCTGATAGAGCAAAACAGCATCGTACTCTCGATTCGTCAGAAGTGACAAATCTTCTACCGTAATATTTGCGCTTTTATAGGATATTTTATATTTTGTTTCATTTAATATTTCTTCTCTGCACTCTAAAAAGTAAAATCGCGCATCTTCCTGCTCATTGCCTAAGATATTGATTGATATTGCATTTTCTGCAGTTGATGAAAGCGAAAAAAGCATGAACCCTAAATACGCAAGTGCCAAAATTCTCTTCATCAGCATACCTCCTTAGGAAAGCAAGGTGCGTTACAGTCAATTATCCCGCCTTAAGGCACCACCGCACAATCATTCATCTCCGAGCGGACAAACAAACTCGTCTTCACAAATCGTATGCTCTACCATATGCTCATGTGTTCCAGAAATGGTACTCCAGCCGCAGTCAACACAAGTATATATCGTCGTATATAAAGACGTTCTTTTCGTGCATTTATAGTTGTTTGCACATGCAGCTGATTCTTGCTTCCAACGACTAAACGCGCCACAAGAAACGATAAACATTCTCTTCTGTCCACAGTTCTCACATTGTGACGGTTCAGCCGCTGCAAGAGAAAAGCTCAAGCTAATCGACAAAAGCGCCACACAGAGAAGTTTGGCATATTTCTTCATAATGTATCCTCCTTTCACAGCAACGCACCTTACCTATTCTTACTATATCATATAAATAACACAAAATCAACAGATTGAGGATTTTTTGTGCTTGTGATTTTACACGCTCTTTACATTCCCCCGCCCGCGCATTTTACATTCCCGTGCTATCCTAAATAGCGGGAAAGCATGAAGAAAGAAGGAATCAATCGACATGAAAGTCAAGGAGCAGGTCATGCGCTGGGTCTTTGCGGCGACAGCGGCGTTCTCCATCGCGGCCGTCGCGCTGATCTGCGTTTTTCTGTTTCTGAACGGACTGCCGTTCTTCACGAAATATGATTTGGGCGCGTTCCTGTCCGGAACGACGTGGAAGCCCGCCAACAATATTTTCGGCATTCTGCCGATGATTGTCGGCTCGCTCTACGTCACGGGCGGCGCATTGCTCTTCGGCGCGCCGGTCGGCATCCTCGCGGGAATTTATCTGGCGCGCTTCTGCCCGGTTCGCCTGCGGAAAATCATCGAACCGATGATTGGGCTGATGGCGGGCGTGCCGTCGATTGTCTACGGCTTCTTTGGGCTGACGACGCTCGTGCCGCTCATCCGCGAAATGTTCGGCGGACGCGGGCGCGGGCAGTGCATCCTGACAGCATCGCTGCTGCTGGGCATTATGATTCTGCCGACCATCATCCAGCTGACCTCCGCCGCCGTCAAAGCCGTGCCGAACTCCTACTATGAGGGTTCGCTGGCGCTGGGCGCGACGGATGAACGCAGTGTGTTCCGCGCGACTGTCCCGGCGGCGAAATCCGGCATTCTGGCGTCGGTTGTGCTGGCGATTGGCCGCGCCATCGGCGAGGCAATGGCGGTCAAGATGGTCATCGGCAATCAGCCGCGCCTGACCTCCGATTTGCTCAGCGGCATCCGCACGCTCACCTCCGGCATCGTCATCGAGATGGGCTACGCCGAAGGGCTGCACCGCGAAGCGCTGATTGCCGCCGGCATCGTGCTGTTCGTCTTTATTCTGCTGATCAACGCTTCCTTCTCCGTGCTGAAAAGGAGGGAACAGCAATGATGACCGCCCCCGCGTACCGCGCGCATCCCATCAAGAATTTCTTCCGCACTGAAGGCAACCGCTGGCGGCGTCATCCAGCCAGCGCGCTGCTGCGGCTGCTGTGCCGCCTGTCAGTGCTGATTACGATTTTCGCCCTGCTTGCCATCGTCATTGACCTGCTTGTCAAGGGCATTCCGCACCTGACGCCGGAGCTGTTCAGCCTGAAATACACGACGGAAAATCAGTCGATGCTGCCTGCCATCATCAACACGCTGCTGATTGCGCTGGTTGCGCTGCTTGTCGCTATCCCGATTGGCGTGGGCGGGGCGATTTATCTGGCAGAGTACGCCAAGCGCAACTCGCCGCTGGTGCGCACCATCCGCCTGACCGCCGAAACCCTGCAGGGCATTCCCTCCATCATCTACGGCTTGTTCGGCATGGTGTTCTTCACCGCCCTGCGCATCAACCTGACTTTGCTCTCCGGTGCGCTGACGCTTTCCCTCATGGTACTGCCGCTGATACTGCGCACGACCGAAGAAGCGCTGCTCTCCATCCCGGACAGCTACCGCGAGGGCAGCTTCGGCTTAGGCGCGGGCAAACTGCGCACGGTCATCAAAATCGTGCTGCCGCCCGCCATGCCGGGCATTCTCTCCGGCGTGGTGCTGGCGATTGGCCGCATCGTGGGTGAAACCGCCGCCCTGCTGTTTACCGCCGGCACGGTCGCGGACATGCCAAAGCATTTTCTTCTCTCGTCCGGGCGCACGCTGGCGGTGCATATGTATCAGCTGTCGCTGGAGGGGCTGCATTACGACCAAGCATACGCCACGGGCGTGGTGCTGCTGCTGCTCGTGCTGGGGCTGAACAGCCTGTCCAGCCTGATTTCCCGCAAAATCGGAGGAAAAGCATCATGATTATCGACATGCAGGAAGCCATCAAGAACAAAACCGCACATCCGGATGATACACCTGCGGACGTAAAGATTGCCATCAAGGACTTGAACCTCTACTACGGCGCATTCCACGCCCTGCACGGCATCAACCTCGACATTGAGCGCGGCAAAATCACCGCGTTCATCGGGCCGTCCGGCTGCGGCAAATCGACGCTGCTGAAGACGCTCAACCGCATGAACGACCTCATCCCCGACTGCCGCGTCGAGGGCAGCATCACGCTGGACGGCGAGGACATTTACGGCAGCATGGACGTGAACCTGCTGCGCAAGCGCGTCGGCATGGTATTCCAGAAGCCCAACCCCTTCCCCATGAGCGTCTACGACAACATTGCCTACGGCCCGCGCACGCATGGCATCCACCGCAAGGCACAGCTGGACGAAATTGTGGAAAGCAGCCTGCGGAACGCCGCCATTTGGGACGAGCTGAAAGACCGCCTGAACAAGAGCGCTTTGGGGCTTTCCGGCGGGCAGCAGCAGCGGCTTTGCATTGCGCGCGCGCTGGCGGTTGAACCGGAGGTGCTGCTGATGGACGAACCCACCTCGGCGCTTGACCCGATTTCGACGAGCAAGATTGAAGAATTGTGCATGGAACTGAAGGGGAAGTACACCATTGTGATTGTGACGCATAACATGCAGCAGGCACTGCGCATTGCGGACACAACGGCATTCTTCCTGCTTGGGGATATGGTGGAAGTTGGGGCGACGGATCAGCTGTTCTCGATGCCGCGGGATAAGCGGACGGAGGATTATATCACGGGCCGCTTCGGCTAAGGGTTGTTAGTGGAAGGATTTTTTGCTATAATGCTGGGGAAAGGATAGGCGGATTAGGGATAAAGGATAGCAGGGGAACGCGCTCAAGCCGGGACGCAAAAAAGGGTCAAGGGGCAATGCCCCTTGCGGAGTCCAGAGGCGGCGCCTCTGGTGGGGTTTGGGGCAACGCCCCAACTACTGGTCGGGCGACCATTCCAAAGGAAGCCGCCAGCAAAGGGTGCAGGCAGCGAAGCGTCCCTGCCAGTAACTTTGCGTTCCCGCAGGAGCGCCCCCCAAGCTGCTCTATCCATCACTTGCACATTGTCGCGCCCATTGGCGCGACCGCAGCGCTGGTCTTCCAGACATAGCATGACTTTTCCGCAAGCAGGGGATTTCGCCTCTGCGGAGGCGACGAGGGGCAATGGAAACGGACGAAGTCCGCGATCGCCCCCTTGACCCCTTCGGTTTCCCCTACCCGGCTTGACTTTTATTGGAAGTCGTCAGATTTTCGGAATCCGCACTTCTAAGGTAACACCGCACAAATGAGGTGGTCGGCTGGCGAATGGATTTTTCGTCAGAT
>OBKK01000296.1_pt1 | contig 18760 bp, 12 predicted proteins | sample 1503221 | NCBI WGS metagenome assembly OBKK01 (sample SAMN02044683, study PRJEB22538) | human gut metagenome | reverse complement strand
TGTTGAATTATCGTCCGACAGCTGTCGGACGATAATTCAACAACTGTCGGACGATAATATAACGATTGTGGGACGAATAGATTTAAGTAAAACAGAAATTAGTTGGCAGCAACTTCAGTAAGAGTTCATGGCGGTACTGAAAAAAGAACTTATAGCAGTTGCAGTTTGATGCCAAACGACAAGCTCAGATAATCCTTGGGTTTCAGATATTTGTTGGTGAAAGCGCTGACTACATATAGGTCACATGTACTTATTTCATAGAAGAAAGTGATTTCCTTGGCCGTGAACCGTCGTTGCGGGTCGATGTCGTAAGTGATGCGCTGTCCTAAGAATACATGGATGCGTACCTTGGAGGAGAAACCATAATATCCTTTAGGGTAGCGTTCCGGTTCATTGACCCAGAATTCATCGCCGAATACCGTGTTCAGATACATACCGCAAGCCAGCGGTTCTACAGAAAAACGGCTCTGTTTTATTTGCAGGCTCCAGGGAAGGTAGTTCTGCTTGACGGTGAATGTCAGCTTGGTACGTTTGGAGTCATATTTGGGCAATACTCCGAAGAATACGTCTGTTTCCCATTGGTTTCTTCTGCCGTAATCCCATCCGGTACCGAATGACAGCAACCCCATATTGCCGGCAAACTGAATTTTGGTGTGCGTCGGAATCAAGGCCTCCCAATGCCTGCGGTAGCGGTGTACGCGGCGGTCATAACGGTTCTCTCTGGTCTGGCTTTCAATGACGGCATCCGGTTGCAGGTCCATCCATACGGTATCGTGTTCTATGATGAAGATGGTATCTCTCTCTTGTGAAAAAGCAGAAAAAGAGCATACCGACAAGAAGACGACGGCGCATGCCAGGTGATTAATAATATGCCACTTCGCGTTCATATCCGTCGGGGGTTATGGTGAATATATAGTAATTGCGGTTCTTCATGCAGTCGCTCATGTAATACATTATCCCATCTTCAAAGAGGTCTTTCTCGAAGCGATGGTGTTCGTGTGCGGATGTACAGAACTGCAGTCCGGGAAATTCCTTGATGTAACGCTGGAATACGTGTGCCACATTATTGTTGAACTCGTTGCAGAACGGGCGTATATGCATGGACACAACGGTTTTATCGAATTCCTCTTCATGGTCGCGTATCTGTGCGGCAAGAAACTCGAAGTCGGGAATGGGGCGGGAGTAGTCAAATTCGATGGCGTTGGTATTCAGGCAGACAAACTTTACCCGTCCTGCAATGAAGGAGAAATTGGGGTCTCCGAATATTACGCGATAAGTCTCTTCGCCCGTGCCCAGACAGTCGTGGTTGCCGAGAAGTACCACATAGCTCTTTCCCTACACGACGCTCTTCCGATCTCGTCTGTTACACCGAAGTCACTGACGTCTCCGCCATGAATGACGAAATCTATGTCGTCCCGCTTGTTGAGGTGGCTTACAAAGTCGTCGGTCTCGTCATACCAGCGCTGGGAATCACCCATTGTTACGAACCGGATTGTTGTCTTGTTCTGGCAGTTCTGCTCTATTTGGGCAATGTTGTGGGCATTGACATCGGTTTCACCGCTGATGTGTACATCGTAAGGGTGATAATCTATCATGTCGCAGCCGGCTATAAGCAGGCATAGGAATGAAGGATATAAGAGTTTGGGGAATTTCATGTGCAGGTGCTTCATTTTACGTTTATACTCTATCTTTAGAAAACTGTGGGCAAAGGTAAAGTTTTCATTCTTATGGATTCTTTTCTAATTTTCCTTTTTTTTGTTCTATGAGGCTGAACAGAGATTCGGCCTCTGTCTAATTTTTAGACGGGAGTGTCTAAAAATTAGACACCTTTGTCTTCTTCTGAAATACGATATGCGCTGATAATCAGGTTTGTGTATTCTTTGGCACGCTTTCTGCAATATGAAAAGCAAGAAAATAAATCTAATAAACGATAAACGGAATGAAACAAATCTATTATGTAATTCAGACTTTACTGCGGGGACGCGGTTCGAATATCATCAAGGTCATTTCTTTGGGATTGGGATTGACGATGAGTATTCTGCTTTTCTCCCGCGTGGCATATGAACAGAGTTTTGACACTTGCTTTAAGGATTATGATAACTTGTATCAGGTATGGTCGATATTCTCGGTGAAAGGAGAGAAGTTTGAGCCTCAAGAGTGGAATTGCGGTCCCGTGGCAGGGGCCATTTTGGAGAACTTCCCCAAAGAGGTGGAGTCGGCAGTAAGTTTGAGCACGTCTATGGTATCTGCTCCTCTTTACAATGGAAGCGTGCGTCTTGATGACAGGAAGATTGCAGCCGATTCGCTGTTCTTTCGTACTATGGGCATCGACGTCCTGAACGGCAATCCCGAAAAGGACTTGGTGCAGAAGGATATTATTTTCTTGAGTGAACGCTTTGCAAGGAAAGTGTTCGGTGAGGAGAATCCTATAGGGAAAACGCTTAATTATGACCATCAGTTTGACCTGACGGTGAAGGGAATCTATGCCAATTTGCCTGAGAACGCCACAATCAATCCGGAAGCGGTTATCTCGATGCCTACCTTGTGGAGCCGCAACTGGAATAACTACTCGTGGAGCGGGGGAGACAGTTGGGTAGAGTTTATCCGTTTCCGTCCCGGTGCCGACAAATCTGTTGTCAATGCGCGTATTGATGCCATGATAGACAAATATCGCCCGGCAGAAGATAAGAAAGAGTACGGCTACACGGCTTTTGTGCAGCCCATCCGTGATACATACCGCAATTATGATGATGTGCAGCGGATGCGTGTCATTATGAGCATTCTTGGTTTTGCCATTCTTTTCATTGCGGCGTTGAACTATGTGCTGATTTCCATTTCCTCTTTGAGCTACCGCGCCAAGTCGGTAGGCGTACATAAATGCAGATGTGGAATGTAGGTGCGAGCGGTGGCACGGTTTTCAGCATGTTTTTGCTGGAAACAGGTATCATCATTGCGGCAGCATTGCTGCTGATGGCGTTGATAATGCTCAACTTCCGCGATTTTGTGGAAGACACGGTCGTTGTAAAGCTCTCCACCTTGTTGGCTCCGGAGCGTATCTGGGTACCGTTGTCGGTAGTGCTTCTGCTGTTTATAGTGGGAGGCGTGTTGCCGGGCCGGCTCTTTGCGCGTATTCCCGTATCGCAGGTGTTCCGCCGCTATACCGAGGGGAAAAAGGGCTGGAAGCGTCCGTTGCTGTTTGTGCAGTTTGCAGGCGTGGCATTCATCAGTGGATTGATGTGTGTGGTGATGTCGCAATATCAGTATGTACTGAAAAAGGATATGGGGTATAATCCCAAGCAGATAGCCATAGGTAATGCCTACTGGGATAATGAAGCGACGCGTGACGCGGCTTATCAGTTCTTCAAGGGATTGCCCTACGTGGAAGCGGTGTCCAGCGCCAACAGCACACCCATTAGCGGATATAGCGGTTCGATGATTCATAGTGAGAGCGGGCAGGCACTTTTCTCTTGCCGTTCTTCTTATTTCATGCGCGAGGATTTTCCTGCTTTGATGGGCATGACTATGAAGACGGGACGTATGGCGCGCGATAAAGAGGAAGTCGTGGTGAACGAGACCTTTGCCGAGATGATGCGTTGGGGAGACGACGTCGTAGGCCGTACGGTATATACCGAAGGGAATACATTCAAGGTCGTAGGGCAGTTGAAGGATTTCCAGATAGAGAGTTTCAGAACCGAGAAGATGCCTTTCATAGCCCGTGGGAACAAGAATTTTTATGGAACGGTACATGTTCGTTTGAAAGAACCCTTTACCGAAAATCTGCAGAAGTTGAACCACGATGTAGCCGAGGCTTTCCATGACCAGACCATTGACTTTACCGGTTATGAGAAAAGGATAGAGAACAGCTATAATTCTGTCCGTGTATTCCGCAATGCCACTTTGATGGCGGCAGTGACCATGTTCTTCATTATGCTGATGGGGCTGATTGGGTATACCACCGACGAGGTGCGCCGCCGCAGTAAGGAGATTGCCATCCGTAAAGTGAACGGGGCAGAGGCTTCCGGTATCTTGGAAATGCTGTCGAGGGATATACTTGTGGTGGCGGCTCCGGCAGTTGTCATCGGTACGGTATTGGCATGGTATGTCAACGGAATGTGGATGGAACAGTTTGCGGAGCGTATTCACATCAGTTGGGCAGTATACGTACTGGTAGTGATGGCCAATTTGGTGATTATCGTAGCCTGCGTACTTTGGAAGTCCTGGCGGATAGCGAACGAGAATCCGGTGAATAGTATTAAGAGCGAATAAAACAATATTAAAACATTAAATATCATGATTGAGATTAACAACATCAGCAAAGTATTCCGTACTTCGGAAGTAGAGACGGTAGCATTGAATCACGTAAACCTCGATGTAAAGGAGGGAGAGTTTGTAGCCATTATGGGGCCGTCCGGTTGCGGCAAGTCCACCTTGCTGAACATCCTCGGGCTGCTGGACAATCCTACGGAGGGCAGTTACAAGCTGCTCGGTCAGGAAGTAGCGGACTTGAAGGAAAAGGAACGTACCCGTGTGCGCAAGGGCAAGCTGGGATTCGTGTTCCAGAGCTTCAACCTGATAGACGAACTGAACGTCTACGAGAATGTGGAACTTCCCCTTACGTACCTCGGCGTGAAGGCAAGTGAGCGCAAACGCATGGTAGAGGATATTCTGAAGCGGATGAACATCAGCCACCGTGCCAAACACTTCCCGCAACAGCTTTCCGGCGGTCAGCAGCAGCGTGTGGCGATAGCCCGTGCGGTCGTAACCAATCCCAAGCTGATACTCGCCGATGAGCCTACCGGTAACTTGGACTCCAAGAACGGAGCTGAGGTGATGAATCTGTTGACAGAACTGAATAAAGAGGGTACTACGATTATTATGGTGACCCACAGCCAGCACGACGCCTCGTTTGCACACCGCACGATACATCTTTTCGACGGTAGTGTGGTGGCAAGTGTGGCAGCGCAGGATTTGTAACAGACTTTTAAAACAACTTCCATGAGACAACTATATTACACTCTTCAGACACTGATACGAGGAAAAGGCTCCAACCTCATCAAGATTATTTCCTTGGGACTGGGGTTGGCAGTCAGTATCCTCATTTTTTCCCGTCAGGCATTCGAGCTCAATTATGATACCTGCTACAAGGACTATGAGCGTTTGTGTCTTGTCAAAACAGTATGGCATTACAACAACGAGTATCATCCTTCGCATATAACTCTTGGACCGGTGGCTGGTACCATTGCCGAAAACCTGCCTGACGAGGTGGAGAGTGTTACCGTCACCCAGCAATGGTGGAGCAATTCGGCTTGGTTTGCCAATGAACGCCGTTTCCAGACCAATGCCATGACGGCCGATTCTTGTTTCTTTGCCACTATGGGCATTGATGTTGTCAGTGGAGACCCTCGCGAGCTGAATAATCCGGAGGTGGTCTTCATCAGCAGGGAGCTGGCCGGCAGCATGTTTGCCGATAAGAATCCCATCGGGCAGACGGTGGTCTATAACAAACAGATGTCAATGACCGTGAAGGGCATTTTTGAAGATTTCCCCGAAAACTCCAGTTTCTATGGAAGTGGTGTCGTGATGTCTCTGGCTACCTCCTTCAAGCATCATTGGGGATACTGGGGATGGGGAGGTGGAGACAGCTATATGTCCTTTGTCCGTCTGCGCCCGGGGGTGCAACTGGACGATGTGAACACCCGAATAGAGAAACTTGCCGAGCAGGTGCGCAAGAGCGATGATGTGTTTATCAGTCTGGTTCCGATAAAGGACTACCGTATGGAATTTGGTATCAGTACCATGCGTATGGTATGGATTCTGTTGACGCTGGGAACCGCCATACTTTTTATTGTGGCGATGAATTATGTGCTTATTTCCATCTCAGCCATGAACCGTCGTGCCAAAGCTATAGGCGTACATAAATGTAGTGGGGCAAATACGGGAACTATTTTCGGTATGTTCTTATGGGAGACCGGAGTCATCATGCTTTCTTCCTTGCTGCTTGTAGCGCTGCTTCTATTTAATTTCCGTGAGCCGTTGGAGGACATGCTCGACGTTAGTCTTGCCGGTCTTTTCTCTTGGGAAAACATTTGGGCACCGCTTTCAGTGATAGTCATTTTGTTTATGATAGGCGGCATGTTGCCCGGGCAGCTTTTTGCCCGCATTCCGGTGACGCAGGTTTTCCGCCGGTACACCGAAGGCAAGAAAGGCTGGAAACGTCCGCTCTTGTTTGTGCAGTTTGCCGGTACCTCTTTTATTTTCGGCTTGTTGGGGCTGGTGCTTATGCAGAGCCATTACATCACCAATAAAGAACGTGGATTCGATTACCACCGGGTGGCTTATGCTTCGGGCGTATCCTTTGACTCGGATGCGGAAAGCGATGCAAATCGTAGTGTGATGCTTTCTTTGCCTTATGTGGAAGATGGAGCTTGTAGCGGTAATCTTCTTACAGACGGATTGAGCGGAGAAGGGGTTACGACTGATAACGGGCAGTGGATGAGCATGCGTTGGGTGGAATTTGGCAAGGACTATGCCCCGTTTATGAAGTTGGAATTTGCGGAAGGCAAGAATATGGATGCCCCTGGGCAGATATTGGTCAATGAAACATTTTTGAAAATGATGCATTGGGAAGATAAACCGATAGGCAGGCAAGTGCGCAACGGCGATCGCATAGCGGGCAATATTGTAGGTGTACTGAAAGACTTTGCTACATCCAATGCCGCTTATGTGGCGGTGCAACCTATGTATGCAACTTATCTTGACCGATTTTCCGGAAACATCCAATTACGTCTGAAAGAGCCTTTTGACGATAACCTCAAGCGTTTGAACGAAGACATGGAAAAGCTGTTTCCCACCCGTGACATTGTATTTTCCTCGTTCCAAAAGGTCATTGACGACCAGAACAGTACCGTCACGGATTTCCGTAATGCAGCTTTACTGGCTGCCATAACCATCCTTTTTGTTACGTTAATGGGGTTGATTGGCTACATCAATGACGAGATACAACGCCGCAGCAAGGAAATTGCCATCCGTAAAGTGAATGGTGCGGAAGCGTCATCCATTCTCCGGCTTTTCTCGAAGGATATATTCTGGATATCCTTGCCGGCCGTTTTTCTTGGAGGGCTGGGAGCCTGGTATATAGGCGGTGTCTGGATAGAGCAGTTTGTGGAGGGAGTGGATTTTGGTATCTGCGGATTCTTGCTTATTGCATGCATTGTACTATTGCTCATCATCGGTTGTGTAGTATTCAAGGCATGGCGGATTGCCAATGAGAATCCGGTAGACAGTATCAAGAGTGAATAAAGAATAACTTCAGGAAATTATGAGGCGGCACATTTATTATACATTACAAAGCTTGTTGCACAAGCAAGGTTCCAATGCCATTAAGATTGTATCTTTGGCATTGGGACTGCTGATGTCTGTATTTCTATTTGCACGGATTGCATTCGAGTTGAGTTTTGATAACTTTTATCATGATTCGGATAACCTTTATATTGTGAAGACGGGTTGGTTGAAAAATGGAGTGTTGGAAGGTAACGAAAGTCGCTTTACCATCATTCCGATTCCGGCTGCCATTGCCGAAGAGTTTCCGGAACAAGTGGAAAGTAGCACAGTGAGCTGTTCTCTTTTTGATAATAGTTTCCAGTTGGGTGAGCGCCAATTAGATATGTCCACGGTGATGGCAGATACACTTTATTTTTCTGTACTCGGTTTGGAGATGATAGAAGGCAATCCACAGGATTTGGCGGGTCCGGATGTCGTATTCCTTTCCGCCAAGTCAGCAAAGGAGGCCTTCGGTGACGAAAATCCGATAGGGAAAACACTGCGTTATGATTTTTGGGGATATCAGACTACACTGCTCGTGAAGGGTATCTTTGCCGATATTCCGTTGAACACTTCTTTGGAGAGGCGTCCAGAGGCAATCATTTCCTTTCCTACTATAGGGCGGCATCTGAAGTGGGACCTGGGTTGGCAGAGCGGCGGAAACTACGACGGTTATCTCAGGCTGCGCAGTCCGCAGGATGCTGATTGGCTGAATGAGCGTATGTCCATAGCTATTGCCCGTCATATTCCACCGGAAAGTGGTTTAGAATTGAGCGTACGTATTGTCCCTATCCATAATCTGCATGTCGAGACTCCTCAAGTACGGAAGATGATTTGGATTATGTTCTTCCTGGGTATCGTGCTGCTTTTTACGACCGCATTGAATTATGTACTCGTTTCCGTGGCTTCGCTGACACAGCGTGCCAAGGCCATCGGTGTACACAAATGCAGCGGTGCTTCGGGAAGTAGCATCTTTTCCATGTTCATGGTAGAGACTGCTATAGTAGTAGGGCTTGCCTTGCTGCTCATTGGACTGTTGGTGTATATTTTCCACGAAAAAATGGAAGAATTGGCAGCTGTACCTCTCAGTGCTCTTTTTGACTGGCAGAATCTTTGGGCACCATTGTCGGTGATACTGTTACTGTTTATTTTAGGTGGTTGCCTGCCTGCCATGCTTTTCGCTCGTATTCCGGTGACACAAGTGTTCCGCCGCTACTCTTCCGGACGCCGCGGCTGGAAACGGGTACTGCTTTTTGTTCAGTTCATCGGAGCGGCATTCATTCTGGGGATGATGCTGATGGTCGTTTCACAGTACAGTTATGTAACGACGCGTGACCGTGGTTGGCGTCCTGAACGTGTGGCATATACCACCCAGCGGGAAGTGGATGGCAATAGCCTGCGTAGTCTTGTCGGCAGTTTGCCTTATGTGGAAGGGGTTGCTTCGGCAGAACGCCCTATATTGTGGTTCGGTTCTAACCAGCCAATTCTTGACAATCAGGGTAACGAGCTTTTCTATCCTCGTAATACCTGGTTCGACAGTGATTTTCTTCCTTTCATTGGTCTGAGACTGAAAGAGGGGCATAACTTGACGGGAGAAGGTCAGTTGCTTGTCAACAGTGTCTTTTGTGAGAAGATGAATTGGACAGACAGCCCCATAGGCAAGCGGGTGAATGATTATGGCACTGTTGTCGGGCTGTTAGACAGTTTCAGTTTTGCCGATATGCCCAACGATAATTTGCCGGTGATGGTGGAATGGACGGGGAAGATAGCTGCCACCCTGCATGTTCGCCTCAAAGAGCCATTGGATGAAAATCTCGCCCGCCTCAATGAAGAGATGCATCGGATTTATCCTCAGAAAAGCCTCGTATTCCGTTCGGTGGAGCAGGAAATGCGCAGTTATGCCGAGTCTGTACGGGTATTTCGTGATGTCACCCTGCTGGTTTCATTGACCATACTCTTTATCATTCTGATGGGACTGATAGGCTATGTGAATGATGAAATCCGCCTGCGTTCAAAAGAGATTGCCATTCGTAAAGTGAATGGAGCGGAGACGGAAAGTATTTTGCTGTTATTGTCAAGAGATGTGCTTTGGCTGGCCATTCCGTCTGTCGCCATAGGTATTGGGGGAGCATGCCGGGCCGGAAAGCTTTGGGCGAGCCAGTTCTCTGATGTTGTGCCATTCCCTATAGGCGGATATATTCTTGTAGGTTGTCTGTTGCTGTTGTTTATCGTTGCTACCGTGGTATTGAAGGCATGGTGCATTGCCAATGAAAATCCGGTAAAGAGCATCAAGAGCGAATAAAGTTGCCGCAACATACATCATGCGTTTGGGGTAGACAGACCATCTGTTTGGGGCGAATAGATGATGTGTTTGGGCTGAATGAATGATATATTTTCGAACAATTTGTTTGTTATAACATAAAATGCAATATTTGCAGTAGAATAAATCACTTTCACCTCGCTTTTTCGGTAATTCCTGTGGGTAATCTTTTTACATATATCCACAATGCCACCGCTGCCGTTACAAAAGCAAAGAAGTCCGATACCGGCATACATATCCAGATGCCGTCCAGCCCAAAGTAATGCGGGAATATCAGTAGTCCCGGCAACAGATACAGTAATTGGCGTGTCAGCGACAAGAAGATACTGATTTTCGCTTTCCCGATGCTTTGGAAGAAATTGCCGATGACAATCTGTGCACCTACCAACGGGAATATGGCTACGGCAATGCGTACGCCTCTGGAAGCAATATCTATCAACTCTTCATCACTGGTAAAGATGGCAGATATGGCATGGGGGAACAATTCGCAGATAAGGAAGCCGGTACTGGTGATACATACTCCGGCAATGATGGTCAGGCGCAGGGTAGCCTTCACACGGTCGTGCTTTTGCGCACCGAAGTTATAGCCTACAATCGGTTGCATTCCCATCGTCAGCCCCAATACAATCATTACATAGAGTACCAGCAGTCGGTTGATAATGCCATATGCCCCGATGGCCATATCGCCTCCGTACTGTTGGAGGCTGTTGTTTACGATAATCACAATGACACATGCCGTGACGTTCATCAGAAACGGTGACATACCGATGGATAATATACTACTGATGATACGTTTCTTCATCTTCCAGAACCCCCGTTGCAGACGTACCACACTTGTCTTTTGCAGGAAATGGCTCACTACCCACACCATGCCGATGAACTGCGAGATGACCGTTGCCGTTGCAGCTCCCCGTATTCCCCAGTCAAATTGGAAGATGAAAATGGGAGCGAGGATTATGTTGCAGACTACCGTTACCATAGACGTGAGCATCGCTTTCTTGGGATATCCCGTGGCACGCATGATATTGTTTAGGCCAATCATGGTATAAGTGACGGGGGTACCCAGTAATATCACTTGCATAAAGTCGCGGGCATATGGCAACGTATCATTGCTGGCACCGAAGAAGCGCAGGATGTCATCCAGAAAGATGAATGAAACACTGCCGAATATGAATGCGTTGACCAGGCAGAACATCAGTGTGTTTCCCAATACTTCCGTTGCTCCGTCCAGGTCTTTCTGTCCCAACCGGATGGACGAAATGGTGGAGCCACCTGCCGATACCATCGTACAGAAAGCCACGACCAGATTCATCAGAGGGAAAGTAATGGCGAGTCCGGCAATGCCCATAGGACCTACGCCATGACCGATGAAAATGCTGTCGATGATGTTGTACAACGAAGTAATCGTCATGCCTATAATGGCCGGAATGGAGTACTGCACAAGCAGTTTGCCAATACGTTCGGTTCCTAATATATGCGCGTTGTTCATTTGATATGAGTCAATTAAGGAGCACAAAGGTATAAAATATTTGTTTGATTCGCAGATTATTCCCACCTTTGTACGCTATAATGTTTTGGTATTAACAGATTTAGGTAAAAGAAAGTTTATGGACACAACAAAAGCAACCGCCGTACTTTTTGATTTTGACGGCGTGGTGGTAGACACGGAAACACAGTACAGTCACTTCTGGCATGAAATGGGAAAGCAGTATTTGGGTATGGATGATATTGAAGGCAGGGTGAAGGGCCAGACGCTGGTCTATATTTATGATACCTTTTTTCCGGGCATGGCGAAGGAACAGGCCGAAATTACCGAACGGCTGAACCGCTTTGAACAGGAAATGTCATTCGACTTTATTCCCGGAGTGCTTGACTTCATTGCCGACCTACACCGGAATGGGGTGAAGACTGCCGTAGTGACCAGCTCCAACGAAGCGAAGATGGCAGCTGTCTATCGGGTTCATCCCGAAATAAAGACTCTTTTCGACCGTATCCTTACGGCCGAGATGTTTACGGCTTCCAAGCCTGCACCGGCCTGCACCGGATTGTTTTCTGTTGGGTATGGAGGTTTTCGGCACAACTCCCGACACCACATATGTATTCGAGGATTCTTTCAACGGGCTGAAAGCCGGCATGGCTTCAGGAGCTACCGTTATAGGGTTGGCAACCACCAATTCCCGTGAAGACATAGCTCCGTTGTGTCATTATGTATTGGATGACTTTCAGGGATTCACTTACGATAAATTAACTCAATTGTACAAGTAATCAGAAAAAGGATTACCTTTGCGCCGAAAATTAAATTGAGTAATTGTAAATTGCCAAATTGTAAATACTATCATGGGTTATATTTCAGACGACACTCGTAAAGTGACTACACATCGCCTTGTTGAAATGAAGCAAAGAGGCGAAAAGATATCAATGTTGACATCATACGACTATACTATGGCGCAGATTGTGGACGGTGCCGGGGTAGACGTGATTCTGGTGGGAGATTCCGCTTCCAATGTAATGGCAGGCAATGTCACCACGCTTCCCATCACGCTCGACCAGATGATTTATCATGGCAAATCCGTGGTTCGCGGTGTGAAGCGTGCCATGGTCATTGTCGACATGCCTTTCGGCTCTTATCAGGGCAACGAACTGGAGGGATTGGCTTCCGCTATCCGTATTATGAAAGAAAGCCATGCCGACGCCCTCAAACTGGAGGGAGGCGAGGAAATCATCGGTACGGTGAAGCGTATCCTCAGCGCCGGTATTCCCATCATGGGACATCTCGGACTGATGCCCCAATCCATCAATAAGTATGGAACATATACGGTCCGTGCGAAGGATGATGCCGAAGCCGAGAAACTGGTACGCGATGCGCATTTGCTGGAAGAAGCCGGATGCTTCGGACTGGTATTGGAGAAGATTCCTGCCGCATTGGCTGCCCGCGTGGCAAGCGAGCTGACTATACCCGTTATAGGCATCGGTGCCGGTGGCGATGTGGACGGCCAGGTGTTGGTGGTTCAGGATATGCTGGGTATGAATAACGGTTTTCGTCCCCGTTTCCTGCGTCGCTATGCCGACCTGCATACAGTGATGACGGATGCCATCAGCCGTTATGTATCCGATGTGAAGAATTTAGATTTCCCGAATGAGAAAGAACAGTACTAACAAACTCATGACACTCAATTTTTGGCGGATGTGTACGGCAAATCTGTTGCTGTTCATATCCGTCTATATGCTTTTCCCTTTGCTTCCTTTTGTGATGGGAGAGCAGTTGGGTGTTTCCGTCGGGCAGGCGGGCAGCATGTTTCTGGTCTTTGCGGTGGCCATGTTTGCTGTCGGTCCTTTCCATGCCTATCTGGTCGATGAATATAAAAGGAAACACGTGCTCCTTTACTCCGCACTCATTATGCTGGCGGCTGTTCTGGGATATGCCTTTGTGGATGGTTATACGAAATTTCTGCTGCTTGCCGCTGTGCAGGGAGCATGTTTCGGGCTGGCAACCACAGCGGGCATTACGGTGGCCATCGACATAACGACTTCCGCGCGCCGCAGCGCAGGAAACATGGTATATGCATGGGCTGCACGCTTGGGCATGCTGGTGGGTGTTGTGTTGGGCATTGGAATGTATAAGATGTATGGTTTCCGTATGGTGACCTATCTGTCCGTAGCGGCCGGACTGGCCAGCATATTTTTCGCATCGAGGGTATATGTGGCTTTCCGTGCTCCGATAGGCGTGTCGTTGTGCAATATGGACCGCTTCTTATTGCCGCGTGCATGGGTACCTGCCATCAATATGCTGTTGATTGCTTTTGTACCGGGAGCGTTGCTGCCACTGATGTTTGTGGGCGATTACTGGTCATTGGCGGCATTGGCTGTATTGGTGTTCATTACAGTCCCGTTCATGAAGATGTTCGTCAAGCTGTCGCACCATTGCCAGCGTGGAACGGCAAACACCACTTGCCATTTGTTCATGGAGGCAGGGCTGCTGGTGGGCATGGCTGTGGCTTGCCACCTGATGGACAAAGCGCAGATATACCATGTGGCGTCTGTTGCTGCTATGCTTGCCGTATTTTTCTTTGTACTGCTGACCTATCCTTATTATAAGAAGAAGCGGGTGAGGTAAGGGATAAATACAATCAATCCTATAATGGCCGCCGTTGCAGCACATACCAGTACTGCTCCGGCGGCTATGTCTTTTACTTGCCCTGCCACGGGATGCTGTTGGGGAGACACCAGGTCGACCAGCTTCTCAATGGCGGTATTGAACAGTTCGGCTGCTATCACCACTCCGATGCAGAGAATGATTATCATCCACTCCATGCGGGTAATGCCTAAAACGAATCCTGCAATGACTACCACAGCCGTAGCTATCAGATGGAAGTTCAGGTTCTGTTCTTTTCCTATGCAACACCGGATACCTTTCCAGGCATATCCGAAACTGCGCAACTGCTTTTTAAAGTCATACTTCATGGATTATAGTTGTTGCTTAATTCCTTGAAACCTGTTTCACTCCCTTTACTGTTCTCAGTTTCTTGACGAGCGCTTCCAGATGTCCCGTATCGCTCACCATGATGGTCAGTGTTCCGGAGAACAGCCCGTCATGCGAGTCAATGCCGATGCTTCTCAAAGTAATACCCGTTTCTTTGGAAATGATGGAAGTGATGTTGGTCACGATGCCGATGTCATCGTGTCCCACTACGCGCAGGGTGATGGGGTACTGTGTACCTTGTGACTTTCCGGCCCAGCGTGCCTTCACGATACGGTAGCCGAAACGTGAGTGCAAATCACTGGCATTGGGACAATCGCAACGGTGTATCTTGATACCTCCCGTCACACTGACAAAGCCGAATACATCATCTCCATAGATGGGATTGCAGCAGCGTGCCAACTTGAAATCCAATCCTTTCAGATTTTGATCAATGACCAGTACATCTTCTTTGGTACCTATCTCTTCCGGTATGCCTTGTTGAAGGTTATAGCCTTCAGCACTGCGGTAGACAATATCGTCGCGCGTATCATTTTCCCGTCTTTGCTGTTCCTGGTATTTGTCTATAATCTCGTTGACATCCAGTTCTTCATCGGCTATGGCTTGATAGAAGTCGGTCACTATCTTGAAACCGAGGCGCTTGATGAGGCGCATCATGGTTCCTTCATCATACTCTATCTTCCGGTTCTTGAACTTGCGTTCCAGGGTTTCCTTAGCGAAGGCGTGCTGGCGTGCAGCCATTTCCTTCAATGCCTGGCGTATTTTGGTGCGTGCCTTGGAGGTGGTTACGATGTTCAGCCAGTCCTGCTTGGGCGTCTGCGTATTCGATGTCATTATCTCCACCTGGTCACCGCTATGCAGCATTTGCTTCAGCTGTACATTCTTGCCGTTCACTTTTGCACCGATACATTTGCAGCCCAGTTTGCTATGGATGTGGAACGCAAAATCGAGCACGGTGGAGCCTTTGGCAAGTTTGAACAAATCACCTTTGGGGGTAAATACAAATACCTCGTCTTCGTACAAATCCAGTTTGAACTGGTCCATCGTTTCCAGTCCGTTGCTGTCCGAGCTCTCTAAGGCTTCGCGTACGGAAGTCAGCCATTCGTCAAGACCAGATTCACCTTTCACTCCTTTGTATCGCCAATGGGCGGCCAGGCCTCGTTCGGCAATATCATCCATGCGTTCGGTACGTATTTGTACTTCCACCCATTTGCCTTCGGGGCCCATCACGGTGATGTGCAGTGATTCATATCCGTTGCTTTTAGGTACGGACAGCCAGTCGCGTAGCCTTTTCGGGTTAGGCTGGTACATATCTGTTACGATGGAGTAGGCCTGCCAACATTCCAGTTTCTCCTTTTCCAGGCAAGAGTCCAGGATGACGCGGATGGCGAACAGGTCATACACGCCTTCGAAGGGGCATTTCTGCTTCTTCATTTTCTGGTAGATGGAGTGGATGGACTTGGTGCGTCCTTTAATATGGAACTTCAGTCCGGCTTCTTCGAGCTTCTTCTGTACCGGTGCAATGAAGGCGGCAATGTACTTGTCACGCGATGCCTTGGTCTCATTCAGTTTTTCCTTGATATGGTAGTAAACTTCCTTTTCTGTATATTTCAATGAGAGGTCTTCCAGTTCCGACTTCAATTTGTACAGACCCAGCTTATGGGCAAGGGGCGCATAGAGATAAGCCGCTTCGTTGGCTACCTGCCGACGGGCTTCATCGTTCTTGCAATCCTTTATCTGCCGCATGATGTTTACGCGGTCGGCAATCATGATGAGAATGACACGCATGTCTTCGGCGAAAGTCAGCAACAAGTTGCGGAAATTCTCGGACTCGATGGTAGGGCTTTTGGAATAAAGTTCGTTTACACGTATCAATCCCCGGATGATGCCTGCCACATCCTCGCCATAGATTTGCTCCACTTCCAGAGCGGTGCAAGTGCCGCAGCGCACGGAGTCGTGCAGCATGAGCCCCAGGATAGAAGCACGCTTCATTCCGATTTCTTCCGCTACAATGACAGCCGTCTGCATATCTTTGATGACGGGATTCAAACCGAATATATCACGCTGGATACGGTTGTTCTGTATAGTATTGACAAGATGTGTTTTCAGCTTTTTGCAGTCCCCCTTCTGGAGGGTTTCTCCGGAAAGTTGCAACAGTTTGCGGTAGAGCGAGAAGAGTAAATCTTTCTCTTTGATAGTGAAAAATTCATCAGTTTCCATAATCGTCCGTATTTTATGCTTCAAAGGTAAGTTTTTTCTTCATTTTCTTGACGGCAGTTCTGCTTTTTTTGTATTTTTGGGCATGAATTAATAAAACAAGATATTATGATAACACCGCAAGACAAAGAGTTGCTCGAAAATAAAGGCATCTCCGAAGAACAAATAGCCGAACAGTTGGCTTGTTTCGAAAAAGGTTTTCCATACTTGAAGCTGTCTGCCGCCGCTTCTGTAGAAAAGGGTATACTGGCTCCGGATACGGATGAACAGAAGAAATACCTGGATGCCTGGGAGGCATATACACAAACCGATAAAGTGGTGGTGAAGTTTGTGCCTGCTTCGGGTGCTGCCAGCCGTATGTTCAAGAACTTGTTTGAATTTCTCGGGGCAGACTATGACACTCCCCAGACAAACTTTGAAAAGACTTTCTTTGAGAAAATAGAGAAGTTTGCCTTCTATGATGACTTGAATACCGCTTGCCAGAGGACTGCCGGAAAGGATATACCGACTTTGGTTGCCGCTGGAAACTACAAGGCGGTTGTTGCTGCCTTACTCGAAGGGGCCGGACTGAACTATGGTGCTCTGCCCAAAGGATTGCTTAAGTTCCATAAGTATGAAGACGGTAGCCGCACGCCGCTGGAAGAGCACTTGGTAGAAGGAGCATTGTATGCTGCCAATAAGAACGGTAAGGTGAATGTGCATTTCACGGTTTCGCCCGAACATCGTGCCTTGTTCAAGGCTTTGGTAGACGAAAAGGCTGCCGCTTATGCAAAGAAGTATGGGGTGGATTATAACATCTCTTTTTCGGAACAGAAGCCGAGCACCGATACCATTGCCGCCGATATGGAAAACAAACCCTTCCGCGACAATGGCAAATTGTTGTTCCGTCCCGGCGGTCATGGCGCCTTGATTGAAAACTTGAATGACCTTGATGCGGATATTATCTTCATAAAGAATATAGACAATGTGGTACCCGACAAGCTGAAAGGTGACACCGTATTATATAAGAAACTGATTGCCGGTGTGCTGGTAGCGTTACAGCAGAGAGCGTTTGCTTATCTGCAGTTGCTTGACAGCGGGAAGTATACACACGAGCAAATTCTTGAAGTTCTGCAATTCCTGCAGAAACAACTCTATTGCAAGAATCCGGAGACAAAGAATCTGGAAGATGCCGAGTTGGTTATATATCTGAAAGAGAAGCTGAACCGTCCGATGCGTGTTTGCGGTATGGTGAAGAACGTAGGCGAACCGGGCGGAGGTCCGTTCTTGGCATACAACAGTGACGGTACTATCTCTCTGCAGATTCTGGAAAGTTCGCAGATTGATATGGACGACCCGGAAAAGAAGGAAATGTTTGAAAAAGGTACCCATTTCAATCCGGTGGATTTGGTTTGCGCCGTACGTGACTATAAAGGACATAAGTTCAATCTTGTGAAGTATGTGGATAAAGCGACAGGCTTCATCTCTTATAAGTCCAAGAACGGCAAGGACCTGAAGGCGCTTGAACTTCCCGGTTTGTGGAACGGGGCCATGAGTGATTGGAACACAGTATTTGTAGAAGTGCCTCTGACTACATTCAATCCGGTAAAGACGGTGAATGACTTGTTGAGAGAACAACACCAATAAGAGGATTTACTATTAGACGATTTACGATGTACGATTGGGATTGCTTTGGCTTGTGGCGGTTTATTGTCTAAAGTAACTCTAATCGTACATCGTACGTCGTCAAATCGTAAATATATAAAATTGTAAATAAAAGAATTGATGAAAAAGATTTTATTGTTAGGTTCCGGTGAGTTGGGCAAGGAGTTTGTTATTTCTGCCCAACGTAAGGGCCAGTATATCATTGCTTGCGACTCGTATGCCGGAGCGCCTGCCATGCAAGTGGCAGATGAATGTGAGGTATTCAGCATGCTCGATGGAGATGCTTTGGAACGTGTAGTACGCAAACACCAGCCGGATATTATTGTTCCGGAAATTGAGGCTATCCGTACAGAACGTCTGTATGATTTCGAGAAAGAAGGCATTCAGGTAGTGCCCAGTGCACGCGCCGTGAACTTTACCATGAACCGTAAAGCCATACGTGACCTTGCAGCTAAAGAGCTGGGATTGAAGACTGCTAAATATTTTTATGCCAAATCTTTGGATGAACTGAAAGCTGCTGCTGAAAAGATAGGTTTCCCGTGTGTGGTGAAACCGCTGATGTCCTTATCCCTACACGACGCTCTTCCGATCTTGTCCTCTTCCGGTAAAGGCCAGTCTCTCGTAAAGAGTGCCGACGAACTGGAGCATGCCTGGGAGTATGGCTGTAATGGTAGCCGTGGAGACATCAAAGAACTTATCATTGAAGAGTTCATCAAGTTCGACAGTGAGATAACACTGCTCACCGTAACACAGAAGAATGGTCCGACCTTGTTCTGCCCGCC
>OBKK01000291.1_pt1 | contig 19117 bp, 18 predicted proteins | sample 1503221 | NCBI WGS metagenome assembly OBKK01 (sample SAMN02044683, study PRJEB22538) | human gut metagenome | reverse complement strand
ACGCTCATGCCGTGTCCGCATGTTTATCCATAAGAAGTAACGGAAAAATTCAAGCTGCATGGGAGGCGACCGGCGAAGGGGTCAAGGGGGCGACCGCAGGCTTCACCTGTTTTCATTGCCCCCTTGTCGCCTCCGCAGAGGCGAAATCCCTGCGACAATCGCAAGCCGCTATTAAAAGAACAGCCATGCCGTCCCAAAGGACAATCACCTGCGGTGATTAGCCCTTCACCGCAATCGCCTCAATCTCCACCTTCGCATCCCGCGGCAGCTTCGCCACCTGCACACACGCACGCGCCGGCGGATTCTGCGGGAAGAACTTCCCGTAGGCTTCGTTCACCGCGGCAAAGTCGTTCAAATCCTTCAGGAAAATCGTCGTTTTCACGATGTCCGCCAACGTGCAGTCCGCTTCCGCCAGAATCGCGGCAATGTTCTTCATGCACTGCTCAGTCATCTCACCAATCGTGCCTTCCAGCAGCTCGCCCGTTTCCGGCACGAAATACAGCTGTCCGGACACATACACCGTATTGCCCGCCTGAACGCCCTGCGAATACGGGCCAATCGCGGCGGGTGCGTTTTTCGTCGAAAGAATCTTGTTCATGGAAGAGAATCCCCCTTCATCTTAGTGCGTCAGAAACGCTGTCTGCATTATACCATGATTATGCGTCGAAAACAACACCGGAGGAAGAGAAAAACCGCCCCCGATTTCTCGAAGGCGGTTCGTATTAAATCCCGTAGTAATAGAAGATGAGGCACACACCGGCCAGCAGGATGAACGCCAGCCCGACCACCAGCGGCGCATGCGTGCCCTTGCCGCGGTTGGCTTCCTTCGCCATCTTGTAGTCGTAGTAGTGCTGATGCTTATGCTTTCCGGGCGCGAAAAGCACCAGCAGGTTTCGGAAACCGTAGGAAATGATGTCCAGCACACCTTCGCGCGCCGTGAACGTCAGCAGACCCACACAGGTCAGCAGCGCCCCCGGCACAAAAAGCGCGTCGCACAAACCGCTCAGGATTTCCTCCCGCTCGCTCAGCGTCCAGATACTGCGCATCGACGCAACGCCAACAAATATCAGCGCGCCGATGGCGATGCAAATCCAGTAGGGCATCGCCCGCTTTGATTTTTTCAAAGCCCAAGCTCCTTCTTATACCGTTCAAACTCTTCGTCGTTGCAGTTGATGAAGTGTCCGGGTTTGATTTCCCGCAGGGACGGCTTGTTCACCGAGTAGTCATGCTCCTTCAGGGGCTTGTACTCAATGCGCTGCCGATGCTTCTCGTGATGCGGATCCGGGTACGGAATCGCGGACAGCAGCGACTTGGTGTACGGATGCAGCGGATGCTCGAACAGCTCGTCGGAATCCGCCAGCTCCACCAGCTTGCCGTAGTACATGACACCGATGCGGTCGGAGAAGTACTTGACGACGGACAGGTTATGCGCAATAAACATGATGGTCAAGCCCATCTTGTTGCGCAGGTCGTTCAGCAGGTTGATAACCTGTGCCTGAATCGACACGTCCAGCGCGGAAATGGGTTCGTCGGCGATGATGAGGTCAGGCTCCAGCACGATGGCGCGGGCAATGCCGATACGCTGGCGCTGGCCGCCGGAGAACTCATGCGGATAGCGGTCGGCGTGCTCGCGCACCAGACCAACCAGATCCAGCACCTCGTAGACCTTTTCGTCGATGTACTTTTCGTCCTTGATGCCGCGGATTTTCAGACCTTCTGCAATAATCTCACGCACAGTCATGCGCGGGTTAATCGAGGCAATCGGGTCTTGGAAGATCATCTGCATCTTGGTCATGATGTTGTCCTTCGCGGCAACCTTCATGTCCTGTTCGTAGCGCGCCTTCCGTTCCTCCAGCGCCTGACCGGACAGCGTCTTGCTGTCTGCCTCAAACGCCGCGGTCAGCTCCGCCTTGCGCTTCTCGCGGTACTTCTCGACGCACTTGCTCTTTTCCACAGAAGATTCCAATGCGTTCGTGCGGGCCTGACGGATTTTCTCCTTCAGTTCCTTGCGCATTTCCTTAATCTTCTGGTCGTATTCCGCCTTCAGCGCCGCCGCCTGTGCCGGATTCTTCTCCGTTTTTTCCTTCAGCGCGGCCTTCATCTGGCGCTGCTTTTCCTCGAAGTCGTTTTTCAGGCTGCGAATCAGCACCGGCAGACCGTTCTGCGTGGACGAAATGCGCAGACCCTGGAAGTACACGTCACCCTCGGTCGGGTCGTACAGGTTGATGATGGTGCGGCCCGTCGTGGTCTTGCCGCAGCCAGACTCGCCCACCAGACCAAAGACTTCGCCCTTCTTGATGTAGAAGCTGACGTCATCAACGGCCTTGTTGATATAGTCGCCGCTGCGGAAATACTGCTTCAGGTGATTGACGCGCAGGAGGACGTCGCTTTCTTCCTCAATGCCCGCGTGCTCCAGACGAGCCAGCGTCACCTTGTCCGTGATGGCGTTCATCACACGCGCGATTACCAGCAGCACGATGCCAACCAGCCACAGCCACACCCAGTGCGCCGCCAGCCACCACAGCGCAATCACCAGCGAAATGGTGTTGCTGTCATCAGACTTCTTGACGGTCGTTTCTGCCAGAGACTTCAGCGCGGTCTGGTAAGTCGGCGCTGCCGCCACGGACACCTGAACCGCCTTCAGCAGGCTGCTGAGCGAGCCGTCAAAGTCTTCGCTCTGCACCCGCTCCAACAGCGTCGTCGCGAACACATCCAGCGTGCCGAGGTTTTCGCTCGGATAGCGTGCCTGAAGCGCCTCGTACTTGCTCTGCACGAACGCTTCCAAGTCAATCGCTTCGCCCTGCTTCTTCTGCTCCACCAGCGCGGCAAACTCGTCGCGGATATCCTCCGTGTCGACGCGCTCCAGCGTGCGCTGCTCCGCCAGTGCAGCGGCGTAGTCCTCAAAGCTCAGTGCATTCAGATATTTCTTCATGGAAGCCGGCTTGTTGCCCGCATCCACCGACGCACGAACCATCGTCGTCAGCGTTTCCACAAATTCCAGATAGCTGCCAGCTTCTTCGCCGTGCTCCTGCGCAAACGTTTCGTAGAACGCTGCAACATCCGGTTCGGTATTGGCGGTGGCAATCTTAATCGGCTTGCCCTTGGGCGCCGCCGGCGTCATGACTTTGTTCAGGTAGTCAAACGATTCCGCCAGCAGGCGGCTGTCGCTGCCGCTTTCCTGCTGCTCATAGAGCGTCAGATACGCATCCACATCGAAATTCTGATCGAAATCAGCGCAGAAAGCATCCAGCTTCTGCTTGGACAGCGCGTCCTGCCCCGCTGCCAGTTCATTCACCCACGTCGTATAGAACGTCAGCGCGCGATTCTGGCGCACGTCCCCGCCCAGCGTCTTGGTGGACGCGGCATCAATCATGGCGGAGAAATACTGCTTGTCGAACCAAGCGCGTGTAACCACGGAAGCGTTCTGCTGATAAGAGCGCAGCGCCCCCGATAGCGTAGACCAGCCCGCACCGTCATTCGCCACAACGTAGATGCTCATTACGAGGGCGATGGCCATAACCACCAGCCCAATCGTTTTCAGCACCGAGGCGATTCCCTTTGCGATTTTCATGCTTCGGCGGCTCCTTTCTTCGCGTTCTGCAAGGCTTCTGCTGCCTCTCGTTCAGCCTGTTCCTTCTTCATGCGTTCAATGCGTTCCGTCACAATCGCCGGCGGATTTACCTTCGGCGCGTTCGGATGCAGCAGCCATGTCGCCGCCATATGCGTCTCGCTGACATGGAACATCGGCGGCTGTTCCTCAAAGTCGATTTCCATTGCGTACTTGTTGCGCGCTGCGAACGCATCGCCCTTCGGCGGCAGAATCATATCCGGCGGCGTACCGGGGATAGCTTCCAGCTTCTCGCGCGTCTCCAAGTCCGGCATGGAGGACAGCAGCGCCCATGTGTACGGGTGGCGCGGGTCGTAGAACACATCATCCGCCGTGCCGTACTCGACAATCTTGCCGGCGTACATGATGGCAATGCGGTCCGCCATGTTCGCCACAACGCCAAGGTCGTGCGTGATGAAGATGACCGACAGGCGGCGTTCCTTCTTCAGGCGGTTAATCAGCTCCAGAATCTGCGCCTGAATGGTCACGTCCAATGCGGTTGTCGGTTCATCGCAGATGAGGATATCCGGGTTCGCGGACAGCGCAATAGCGATAACAATGCGCTGACGCATACCGCCGGAGAACTCAAAGGGATACTGATAGAAGCGCTTGTGCGGCTCCGGAATACCGACTTCCTTCATCAATTCGATGGCGCGGTGGCGTGCCATGCCCTTGGTGAGCTTGAAAGCATAATCCTGCGCGCGCGCCTTCATGTAGTCCACCATTTCCACCGCCAGCACGTCAAAGTCCTTCGTCTCGCTCGCCGCGATGAGTTCCTCAAAGTGCTTCAGCAGGCTCTGGGTCATTTCGCAGAGGTTGTGCTGCGCCATATCCGCGTCAATCAGGTTCTTCGGGATGACGGACGGCGGATTCTTGCCCTTCGCTTTCTGCGCCTCAAACTTCTTCTGCTCGCGGGCGTAGCGCTTTTCTTCCTTCGGATTGTGCGTCTTGGAGCGGGCATAGCGGTCGATATAGGACTGTGCGCCCGAACGGTAGACGTACGCCTGATTGTCCTTATCCAGCTGTAGCTTGTCGATGGCTGCTTCAACCGCCGCAGCCGATTTGTGCAGCGCTTCCTTGCATTCGCCCTCGTTCAGCGGCTTTTGCTGATAGACCTTCAGGGCGCTGCGGAGCGTATCCACCGCCGCCTGCTGCGATTTCGCCGCCTGCTGGCTGGAGTACTGGAGCGCGTGAGCAATGTCCTGCAAGAAGTCAATCATGAACTCGCGGTCGAGCGTTTCGCGCGCCAGCTGGTTCAGCTCGGTGATGGACTGCTTCTTCGGGTCGGGCGTTTTGCCGCTCGCCGCCAGATAGCCGATGCAGAAGAAGTTCGGCTCCTGCGCATTCACCATCGCGCCCAGCTTAGAGGTCATGTCCGCCATCAGCGCGCGCATTTCGCTTTCGCGGCGGCGCGTGTAGTTCTTCTGGAAGCCTTCCAGCGCCGTATGCCACTTCGCGATTTCCGGGTCATTCTCATCGAAGGTGTACGGGTCGAAGATATGCTTCAGGGACTTGCGGATGCGGCCGCAGATTTCGCGGACATCCTTGTCCTTGCTCGTCAGGATGGCATTGTCGATTTCGTCCATGCCGTCCATGCACTCAACGATGGATTCCATCGCTTCCTTATAGGTATATTCCATCTTCAACCCGACGGAAGCAAAGTGGTCGAACTGCTTCGTTTTGGCATGGATGGCTTCGCGCGCCTGTGCGCCCTGTCCGCGCGCCTCGGCATCCGCCACCATCGTCTTTTCGAGCTGCGCCAGCAGGCTGTTGAAGCGTTCCTTGCCATCGCGGCGGCGTTCCTTGTTGTTCAGCAGCATGGCTTCCGTCAGCTGCTTGCCGATGCGCATGATGGGGTTCAGGGCGCTCAGCGGGTCTTGGAACACCATGGCCAGCTTGTGGCCGCGCAGGGTGTGGAACTCTTCTTCCGGAATTTTCAGCAAATCCTTGCCGTCGTAGATGATTTCGCCCGCATCCACCATGGCGTTGCCCGCCAGAATGCCCATGATAGCACGGGTGGTGACGGACTTGCCGGAACCGGATTCACCGGCGATGGCGAGCGTTTCGCCTTCCTCCAGATTGAAGGAAATATCGCGCACTGCGCGAACCGCACCGTTGTTTGTGCGGAAGGAGATGGTCAAGTTTCGGACTTCCAGCTTTGCCATATCAGTCGTCCGCTCCTCTCAACGAAGGATTCAGCGCGTCGCGCAGGCCATTACCAAACAGGTTGAAAGCAATTTCCAAAATGGCGATGAAGATTGCCGGGAACATGATGATGTGGGGGTAGGTGCTCAAGTACGCCTGACCGCCGGAAAGCAGCGTGCCGATGGAGGTCAGCGACGACGTTTCCAGATTGATGATGTGCAGGTAGCTGAGCATGGATTCGGAGAAAATGACACCGGGGATGGTCATGACCGCGCCGGTCACGATGGTGCCCAGGCTGTTCGGGAAGATGTGCTTGAAAATCAAGCGAGCGTCGGATGCGCCCAGCGTGCGCGCCGCCAGGACGTATTCCTGACCCTTGAAGCGGTAGAACTGCGTACGCACGCGCGCCGCCGTACCAACCCAGCCGGTCAAGACGAAAGCGAACAGCAGGGATGGCAGCACGCCCACCTTTTCCGCCAAGTGCAGCTGGAACAGGGTTGCGACGACCATGAACGGCACGCTGTTCAGCACGTCGGAGATACGCTCCATCACCATGTCAACCGCGCCGCCGTAGTAACCCTCGATAGAGCCGTACAGCACGCCGAGGATGAAGTTGATGCTCGCCACGACGATGGACAGCAGGAAGCTCAGGCGCGCGCCGACTGCCAGGCAGGTGAAAATATCCTGCCCGTAGTTGTTCGTGCCGAAAATGAACGTGGGTTCATAGCCGTTGACATAGCGGAAGTACTCCAGATAGTGCACACGCACGCGGTAGCCCGTCTGGTTCTTCTGGGCGTAGGTGTACCACTGCCCATCCGCGCCGTCATCGCCGGCAATGCGCTTGCTGTTGTAGTTCGCCTTGTTCGGGTTGTCGGACGTGAGGTAGTTCGGAATCAGGCTGCCGTTTTCATCCAGCGCCGGATCACCGTTGGTGTTCACGCTCTCGTCCTTGAGCTGGTACCAGAAGTTCGCGCCGCCGTTGCCCATCATGTACTGCGAATTGTGGGTCTTCTGCAGCGGGTAGATGACCTGAATGTCATTCTCGTTCTGATACGCCATCAGGTTATTGTATTCCGTTTCACTCAGGTTGACATACGCGAAGCCGACCAGCGCGTAGGAATCCACGCGCAGGTTGTAGTACGTCACGCCATTGGCATCGGTGTAGTGGTCGTATTCCTTCTTCACGACCGGCACGCCCGTTTCCTGACCGATGGCGTTGTAGTAATGGTAGCCGATTTCGCTGACCTTTTCCTTGCGCGCGCCATCCCAGAAACCCGCGTTTTCAAACAGCGTGTTCTTCGGCAGCACCGACTTGTAGTAGCCATCACGGAACTGCACCGTGTACGGCGAGACAAACGGCGTGATGATGGCAAACAGCAGCAGGAACACAATCAGGCAGAACGCCACAACGGAGGACCTGTTCTTGCGGAAGCGCAGCCACGCGTCGCCCAGATAGCTGATGGACTTGGTCTGCAGCTTTTCGTCATGGATGCGCTCATCCTTGTGAATAAACGCAAACTTCTCCTGCGGGATTTCCGGATACAGATTTTTTTCCATCATTTCTTCGACCCCATTCTGATGCGCGGGTCAATAAACCCGTAGCTGATGTCAATGACAATGCCCGAAACCAGGCCGATTGCCGTATAGAACACGTTCAGCGCCATGAAGAAATTATAATCGCGGACATTGATGGAGTTGATGTACAGGTTGCCGATGCCGGGAATGCCGAAGATGTTTTCGATAATCATCGAGCCGCCCAGAATACCGATGAATTCACCAATAATCATCGGCAGGATGACGACCATTGCGTTGCGCAGCGCGTGACGGGAAATTGCCTGTGCCTTGGTCAGGCCTTTCGTGCGCGCCAGCAGCATGTAGTCACCGGTCAGCACCTCGCTCAGCTCCGCACGGGTGTAGCGCGTCAAGCCTGCCACAACGCCGAAGCCCAGCGACAGCACTGCCGGAATCAGCGATACGAACATCGTCCAGCTGAACAGTGACCCGCCCGCCTGTGACAAACTTGCCGCCTGCAAGGGGAACCAGCCGAGCTTGAAGCACAGGAAGTACTGCACCAGGAAGGCGTACACATAGCTTGGCACCGAGATGAAAACCATGACCATGGTGGAAATGAAGTTATCCTGCCACTTGTTCTTCTTCAGCGCCGCATAGATGCCGAAAGCAAGACCCAGCGGAATCGCAATCAGGATAGAATACAGGTTGACCAGCACCGTATAGGGCAGCTTCTGCATCATGACGTCCCAAACGCCCATGCCTTCATACATCTGCTCGCCGACGCCCCAGTCCCATTCGGTCAGGATGCTCTTCAGGTACAGGAAGTACTGCACCATGATCGGCTTGTTGTAGCCCATCTTTTCGCGCTTGGCGAGCACGAGGTTGATGTCGCGGCCCATTTCGCGGACGGCGGGCAGCGGCAGCAGCTTAATCAGGATAAAGCACATGGTCATGATGATGAACAGCACCAGGAACATGTACAGGACACGCTTGATGATGTATCGTGTCATACCATTTTTGGACATTCCACGTTACCTCCGTTTTTCATATTGAGCGGAAGGGGCGGGAAACCCTGCTGCCCCTCTGCTTCCGGCCGTCAGAGTGCGTCGCCCCACCCGTGACGGGGTCGCGGAGGATGCGGCTGGAGGTGCGCATCACCGCGGACTGGGCTTGCCTGACTGAATTGAATCCCTATTGGGCATTTCTTAAGGAATCACTATTCTGTACTTTTCTCTTTGGAATCATAGCGTCCCCTTAAGAAACGCCCGAAAATCAACCGGTTTTTAACACGCACATCGGGCATGGGGGTCAAAAGGCCCCCATGCCCGTGCCGAGTTTCAGAGAATCACGGCAAATGTGCGCCTTGAATTAGTATTCCAGGGTGTTGTTGGCGATGTAGTCCGCCCACTCAGCGTCATCGTAGTTGTACGTCATGTACTGGATGCCGCCGAAGCCGATCAGCGTGACGTAGGTATCAACAACGGTGTTCACCTTCTGGGAGTTCATGCTCGCGCTGTTGCGGTAGTAGATGGAGGAGCAGGGATACCAGTTCATGAACGCGCCTTCGACAGCGGTCGCAAACTGCAGACGAGTGTCGTAGGTGTAATCAGCGAACTTGCCCAGCTTTTCCTCGATGGACGGAACGTTCTGGCTGTTGCACCAGTTCGCCCAATTCTGCAGGGTGTCGGTGATTTCGCCAACGCCTTCCACATTGTAAACAATGTCGATGGTGGTGGTGTCATAGCCGTATTCGTTCTGGTTGCCCTTGCCGTACGCATCGTCGGTGTAGCAGTTGCCGAACACGCTGAAGGGAGCCATCGTCGCGCCGCCCCAAGTGGTGAAGATCATGTCCGCGTTGCCGGACTGCATGGTTTCGTAGTAGTCGGTGTCCACGGTCATGGTCATTTCGACCTTGCCTTCAAACGGCGTGCCAACGCAAGCGTTCTTCAGCGCGGCGTTCAGGTAGTTGAACATGTTGACGTAGATAGCGTCGCTCTGGTACACGCGCAGGTCAATCTTGATGTCGCTGGTGCCATCGTAGATGCCGGCAGCAACAGCCTTGTCATACGCAACCGCCATCAGCGCGCGCGCCTTTTCGACTTCGTAGCCGGTCATGGCTTCGTACGCTTCGTCGAGGGTGTCGTAGTCGCCGCCCTCGCCCCAGGTCAGGTCGAACAGACGGCAGAGGACTGCCTTCGCGGGTTCGCTGTCACGATACAGCGCGCCGGTGAAGGGGTCGTAGCAGTACAGTTCGTTGATCAGACCAAAGCCAGCCGTGCCAGCCGCGGTGAAGGAGGAAGCAAATTCCTTACGGTCATAGGAGTAAGAAATCGCCTGACGGAATTCCGGAATCACCAGAACCTGACTATTGGTGCCGTGAGACAGCAGCTTCTCATAGTCGGTGTTCATGGTCAACTTGGTGGTGTAGCCGTTGTTCGGGCCGTACTTGATGTATTTGCTGTTGCCGTACTTCTTCAGGTCGTCCGCCTGCAGAGCGATGTCATCAATCTCGCCCTTTTCAAACGCCAGCACCTGAGTCGCGTGGTCGGCAATGCAGGTCACCTTGTAGATGTCCGTCTGATACTGGCCGACGTGGTTGCCGTCATGATAGCCATACCAGTTGTCATTGCGGGTCAGGGTGTATTCCTTGTCCAGTTCGAAGGAAGACAGCTTGTACGGGCCGTAGGAAACCGTGTTCTCTACGGAACGGCCGTACTTGGTCTTCACTTCGTCCGCTTCTTCCTCGGTGGCAACTTCCTTGCCGTCCTTGTAGAAGGTCTTGCAGGCTTCGTAAACGGGCTTGTAGACCAGGTAGGAGGAAGACAGGTTGTAGGGCACATAGAAGTTCGCTTCGTTCACGGGGTTGGCCAGGATGAAGTCAACGGTGTAATCGTCAACCTTCTTGAAGCCAACTTCGTCCCACGTTGCGGCATCCGCAACGCTGGCGGTGTACAGGTACTGAGCCTGCATGGACTCATACTGCTGACCCGCGGCAAAGTAGTTGTCAAACAGGTACTTTGCGGAGACCCACGCTTCGGCAGCGGTTTCGTCTTCAACAGAAGCATCGCGGTACATCGTGTCGTCCGCAATGTTCACATACTGCGGCGCGGGATTGCCCTCCGCGTCCAGCGCGCCGACCATGCCCCAAGCGCTCATGTCGAGGTACACATCGGTGCCGGCGGCAATGAGGTTCTCGGCAGTGTCTGCAATCAGGTCATAGGTCGTCTTGCCCGCGTAGAGGTAGTTCTTCGCGTTGTAGATGACGAACTCGCCAGCATAGTAGCTGTCAGCGCGGCGATTCAGCATCTTCGGGTTGAGCAGCTGCTGCATGGAGTACACATAGTCATCAGCGGTGATGGGGGTGCCATCTTCCCACTTGGCGAGCTTGTTCAGCGCGATACGCCAAGCCTTGGCGGTCTCGCCTTCCTTCACGCCGTACTGACCGACATACTCAGCAGTCACGTCCACCGGCATTTCAGCAGCCAGTTCGGGCATGACGGAGTAGCCATTCTTTTCGGAATTCAGAACGAAGGTGTAGAAACCAGAGCTGACATTGTTCAAAATATCAGTGTCTTCGTTCGTTTCCCAGGAGAGCGGGTCCCAGTTCAGAGAAGAGTTAATGCCGGGGGTGTAGCTGTTGTAGGTGTACACCTTTTCATCGGTGTAGTCCTTGCCAGCTTCGCCGACATACTGATCGGTAGAAACCGTCTGCGCGCTCCCCTCGCTCTTTTCCAGCGTGACAGTGCCCGCGTTGTACACGCGCTCACCGACATCGTAGGAATCAGCAGGCGTGAACGTGCCTTCTGCCAGCGCAGCCGCACTCAGCATCATGCACGCAGACAGGACCAGAGAGAGAATCTTCTTCATGGTCTAACCCCTCCAATTCATTTCGTACCAGATGACACGATGCAAATGATACGTTGATATTCATTATAGAGGAATTGACGCAAGGTTGTCAAGGGCTTGCCGCTTGCAATTTTTGACCAATCTTCCTGCAAATTTCCCCACTTTCACAGCAATCCCTTGATTTAACGATGTGAAATCGTTTTCGCGCCAAATTGTTTTTTTTTTGTTTTTTTCGTTCTTTGCCTTGATTTCTCTGCCTTTGCGCCATACTTGACGTTTCCCGTTTTTTCACCTATACTATCCTGTGCAGTGAAAGGAGAATTCCTTTATTATGAATGTTGACTTGACCCATGGTTCGATTTTCCGCGGACTGCTCCGTTTTTCTCTGCCGCTGATGGCGGGCAATCTGCTCCAGCAGCTTTATAACCTTGTGGACACCTTCGTCGTCGGGCGATACTGCGGTGAAATCGCCCTTGCCGCCGTCGGCAGCGCGTTTTCCGTCATGATTCTGCTCACGAGCATCGTCACCGGGCTGTGCATGGGCAGCGGCGTGGTTGTCAGCCAGCTTTTCGGGCAGAAAGACGATGCCGGCGTGCGCAAAGCGGTCGGCAATGCGTTTGTGCTGATTGCGGGCGTATCAGCGCTGCTGACTGTCCTTTCCTACGCGCTCCTGCCCGTCATGATGACGCTCCTGCGCATTCCGCCTGAAGCGCAGGGCGTTCTCTCCCGCTACCTCTTGATTGTGTTCATCGGTATCATCCCGACGTTCCTGTATAACTTCGGGGCGTGTATGCTCCGCGCCGTTGGCAATTCAACCGCGCCGCTGGTTTTCCTGCTGATTTCGTCGCTGACGAACGTCGCGCTGGACTTTCTGTTCGTGGCGGTGCTGCCGTGGGGCGTGGCGGGTGCTGCCGTCGCGACGCTCATTTCGCAAGTACTGTCCGGTTTCCTGTGCTTAGGTTATGTGCTCTTCCGCGTTCCGGCGCTGACGCCCTCGCAGCACGACCTGCGCCCCGACCGTGCGCTGTTCAGGCGCATCTTCTCCGTCTCTGCCATGACCAGCATTCAGCAGTCCATCATGAATTTCGGCATCCTGTGTGTGCAGAGTCTCGTGAACAGCTTCGGTCTGGCAGCGATGGCGGCATTCACCGCCGGCGTGAAGATTGACTCGCTGGCGTACAGCCCCGCGCAGGACTTCGGCAACGGCTTCGCGACCTTCGTCGCCCAGAATCAGGGGGCGAATCAGCCGCAGCGCCTCCGTCACGGCATCCGCACAGCGTTCCTGCTTTCCGGCGGCTTCTGCCTGATTGTTTCCACGCTCGTGGCGATTTTCGCTGAGCCGCTGCTGCTCGTGTTCCTCAAAAATGCATCGGCGGAGTCTCTTTCCATCGGCGTAACGTACCTGCGCACCGAGGGGCTGTGCTACATCGGCATCGGCTTCCTGTTCCTGCTTTATGCCATTTTCCGCGGTTTGGAGCAGGCGGGCATGAGCATCGTCCTGACGGTGCTTTCGCTTGGGCTGCGCGTTGTGCTGTCCTACGCCTTCGCGCCGCATTTCGGCATGATGGCGATTTGGCTGGCAATTCCGGCGGGCTGGCTGATTGCGGATATTGTCGGTTTCGTTGCCATGGGGCGGCGCGGACTAATGCGTTCCGCTTCCAATAAAACGGGCAAAAGTGCCTGCTGACATCGGGATGGATTCGCCGCTTTGTGACAAGTTTGTAACACCTGCGCGCGCGCCCCTTGACGAATCCGACTCGGCGTTGTATGATGGGGATACTCAATAACGAAAGGATTGTGCGGAACGGGTATGAAGAAGGAAACGAATCCTAAGGCAAAGCGGAATGGCCTGTGGTGCAATGTGCTGATTGTGGCAGCGCTGCTGCTGATTGTGGCGGTACTGATGGTTGTGCTGCGGAGGAACGCACCCGCGAATGTAGACGCCAATGCGCCTTTGCTGCCCCTGACCGCAACAGATGCGCCGACCGAAGCGCCGACCGAGGCGCCGACAGAGCTTGCGACCAGCACACCGGAGGCAGCCGCGACCCCCGAAATCCCCGCGGCACCGGAAGCGGCTGCCGCGCCGGAAGTCACAGACGTCCCCGAAGCCACCGCCACCCCCGACCTGTCGCAGGTGAAAGCATTCCTCGTCGTCACCGTCGGTGACAAAACGTATCAGCCGATTCCGCTGACCGAAGAGGGCTATTATCGCCTCCGCCACGGCGACTGCATCAACATCGTCCATGTCACCCCGACAAGCATCGACATGCACGAGGCGAACTGCGACAATCAAGATTGCGTGGAGCAGGGCGAAGTGACGCTGGAAAACAAGGACACACGCATTCTGGGCAACATGATTATCTGTCTGCCGAATCAGGTGACGCTCCAGCTGTACAGCCGCGACGAATTGATGGACTGGCTGACGACCGTGCAGGAGGACGCAGCAAATGAATAAGCAGCAAATCACCACAAAGCAGCTTGCGCTGTGCAGTGTGCTGCTGACGCTGATGCTGGTGCTGGGCTGGGTGGAGAGCCTGTTTCCACCGCTGATGGGCGTACCGGGCATCAAGCTGGGCTTAAGCAACGGTGTGCTGATTTTCGCGGTCTACATGCTGTCCCTGCCGACGGCGTGGGTGCTGATGCTGCTGAAAGTGGTGCTGTCCTCGCTGTTTTTGGGCGGCGTGGCGGCACTGCCGTACGCACTGGCAGGCGGTGTGCTGTCGCTGGCAAGCATGTGTCTCCTTTCGCGCATGAAGTGGATGCACCCGGTCACGGTCAGCATTGTCGGCGGCGTAATGCACAACGTCGGGCAAATCGTGATGGCGATGATTATCCTCCACACGTCGCAATTGGCGTACTACATGGCTGTCCTGATGCTCAGCGGCATTCTCTTCGGCGCGCTGACCGGCGTGAGCGCCACGCTGGTGATGAAGCACATGAAGCATATCAAGTGGGGGAAATAGCGAAGGGGGGCAGGGGGCGACCGCAGACTTCATCTGTTTTCATGCTTTCTTGTCGCCTCCGCAGAGGCGAAACCCTCTGCACAACAAAAATCAACTAACACAGAAAACAAAAAGCAGGACTACCTCCACGCCGGAGACAGCCCTGCTTTTTGTTGTGCGAAAGAAGCCATCAGAAGAAAAGGAAACGCTTCTTCTGATACGGCTCGCTTGACATGCCCTTGAAATCATAGCCCGTCGCGGCAATCGCAGCTTTCACCTGCGCTTCGTCCAGCGGATCTTCGGAAATGACCACCGTTTCACCCTTGCCATGGGAGGAAGTCACCTTCTTGACCGCCGGGAAAGCCTTGCGGATTGCGTCATTGACATGGCTCTCGCACATGCCGCACATCATGCCATCAATTTTCAGCGTCGTTTTTGTCATCAGCCCTCATCCTTTCGATGAATGCAATATACCCCATCGGGGTATCTGAATGATAGCACCAGTGCGGCGGATTGTCAAGCGGTTTCGTTCGATATGACTAACTTTTTTATACGATTTTCAAATGAAATTGCGCCAAGATGCGCCGCGAATTTTTCGTTCTGACTAACGGGAGTGAAATGCAGCGCAGCAGCGCTACGCTAAATGGAACGACCGGACGTCAGAGCGGAAAAGGCGCAAGCAGATGGCGCAGGTGAATGCAGAAAATAGTATTAGCGGATGCCCGACCAGAGCGCGTCATTTTCCGCTTGAAACGCTTCCCTCAGCGCATTTTCATCTTCAGTAGATACATCCTGCTCAAAAATCAGGATGCCGTCCATATCCGGGTCATGCTCCCAGACCCGCAGGGTCAGCACATCATTGTAGTGCCGGACGGTATAACCATCCGCATCGAACGTCCAGTCCTCTTTCTCCTCGCCGACTTGCCAAAAGAAAAATGTATTGCTCCCCGTCCCCTGCAATCAGAAGATGAACAGTTATCTGAAAGAGATTGCCGATTTGTGTGGTATTTCAAAGAGCTTGACCACGCATGTGGCTCGCCACTCGTATGCGACCTCTGTGTGCCTCGCCAATGGCGTAAGCATTGAAAATGTGGCAAAAATGCTCGGTCATTCCAATATAAAAATGACGCAGCACTATGCCCGTGTGTTGGATTCTTCCATCCTCAAAGATATGATGAATGTAAAAAGTGTCCTATCAAAAAGTCTTTGATTATGAACAGAGGAATAATAACAATCAATGAAACAGGTATAGTCACTATGCCGAAAGCACCTGTATGGATGACAAAGTTCGAGATAGCCGACCTGTTCGGGGTTTTCTCGTGCGACATCCGCAAGGCGATATGGGCAATCTATAAGAATAAGGAACTGAGCGAGACTGATACGAAGAAGTATATCAAGCAGCCTGACGGCATCAGTTATGATGTTTACAGCCTTGAAATGATTATAGCCATCGCTTTCAAAATATGTAGCAAAGAGACCCTTTTGTTCAGACGGTTCATAATAAATGAAATCTGCGCCACCAAGAGAGGGAATTCGATTATCTTGTTCTTCTCTTGTGGCAAGGGCGGTAACCTATGGTATAATTGAGGCTCATCCCGTCAGCCACCTGTTCCCGATGCTCGGATGCAAAGGTAGCGTATGGCTCTGACGGTATTGGCAAGGTCAGGCGGCAGAGCCGTTTCGGGCGGAATCTTCCTCAAACGAAGTTGAGCGTATTCAGCCCGAAAACCTTGCCACTGCCAGCCACACGAATTTGGGGCATCCGGCAACAGAAACAAGCGACTGACGGAAAAATCAGGAGATAGAAAGGAACGGCTTACAGACGAAGTGGAATATTGATGCTTCATCCGTAAGCCGTTCCTTTTTTTGCCGAAAATCCATTGCTGACGCAATCACAGGGCAGACGGCAAATTGCGCTCCTTCAAGAAAATCATGTGCCTGTCAGCCGGTAGGCGGAGCGGTAGCCGTCATTCAGCATCCTTTCGATGTCGGATTCACGGTAGAGGATTTTTCCACCCAACTGGATATAGGCTATGCGCCCTTCGTTACGGTAGTCCTGAAGCGTGCGGCGGCTCACTTTCAGCCGTGCCGACACTTCCTTGTCGGTGAAAAAACGCTCGCCGCCCAGTGTCGGGCGGTAGTTGGCGGTCAGATGCTCTACATTGTCAAGCAATCGGTCAAGACTGCCCATGAAGTGGATTATCCACTCGTTGTCTTTGTTAATCAGTTCATTCATGTTACTTTGGATTTTAGTGGGTATTATCAGTGATATACTATACTTGGTTTATATAGTTCTACCTTTGAATCGTGCTTCCTTTCGCCTGTCCTCCACGATGGAGACGATGCGCTGCACATCTTCGGGACGATAGTAGGTCTTGTGGTTTATTTGGCTGTATGCCAAAGTCCCGTTGTCCCGAAGCGTCTGCAATGTTCGTGGGCTGATGTTCAGCATCCGGCACACGTCCTGATTGTCCATCCACTCGCTCATTTTCTTTTCGCCGTGCCGATGGCAGATGGCATCCATACGGCGGACGAAGCGGTCGAACTTGGCGACCAGTTCCTCGAAGGTCTTTTTCTCGATTGATACGATTTCCATATTGTCTTTCCTTTAGTTGTTACTGTTTCTTTTGCCGCAAAGGAATATATAATCTATTATCCTACAATGGATTTTTCAAAACTGGCAGCATGTTGCGTCGGTGTGGCAGTGGTTGTCCGGGGTACAGATTATCGCCATCACCTTAATTTCGGTTTTTAGAGAAGAAGACGAAACACAAATAAGGGCTTAATTCAAAATTGCTCCTGACCGAGTTTTTGCCCTTTCAGACATCCACATCCGGCAAAACAGTGAAGTCCTCACCGTTTTATCAACCGCCATAAAGTAAAACCACACAAAATTGCCTAAGAGAATCCAAGTGCTTGACTGACTGCATTAAAGCACCTTACTTTGCTCCCGATAATCGGTCGAGGTGCTTACCAAGACCACAGTTAATAACTTAATCAATTTGTTTTTTACAATGAAGAGAGAACCAAGCATTACAGAGCAGCAGGCTCGTGAAATCGTGGAAAAGATGGGACACAGGGAATCCTACACTCCCAAGTCGATGGATGACATCTACAGGCGTATCGGTCTGGAGCCTGATGAAGAGGAACAGCCCGGCAAGACCGTCACGGAAGAAACGGAGACCGCTATGGCGGAAGAACCGTCAAGTGTGGCGACCGAAGGAGCGGCAATACCGCAGAAGCGTGTCAGCAGCAAGCAGCGCAGGCTGTCGCTGGAGGAGTACCGCACCACCTATCTCCAAGTTCCCAAGATTGTCAACCGCAAGCCCGTGTTCGTCAGCGAGACGGTGCGTGACGAACTTGACAGGGTTGTCCGCTTCCTCGGAGGAAAGGGTATGAGCGCATCGGGGTTGATTGAAAACCTCGTCCGTCTGCACCTTGACACCTATCGGAACGACATCGAGCAGTGGCGCAAGCTCTGACGGATTACGGTAGAACCGGTCAAGCCGGTGGATACACTCCATCGGCTTGACCGATATTCCAAATGAGTTATTATACTCACAAACCAATCCGACAAGCGGAGGATTCTTGTGTCTTCAAAGACACAGCAAGATATATTTTCAGTTACCCGAATAATTCTAAGTAACTGAAAATGCCTTCACCGCCGTGGGCAGAATTATCCTCCGCAGTCGGATAATTTCGGGGTTCATTAATCAAAGATTAAACAATGGACAAGCCATAAAATTGAAAGAATAAGAAGTATGAAAAAGAAGAGCAAGTACGGGAGAAATCCCAAGTTGAACCCGAAGACGCACTGCGTGATGGTGCGCTTCGACGATGTGGAATGGAACAGGTTTCTGACGATGTACGAGGAATCCAACGTGTACGCGAAAGCCGTCTTTCTCAAGGCGCACTTCTTCGGGCAGAAGTTCAAGGTGCTGAAAGTGGACAAGACGTTGGTGGACTACTACACCAAGCTGTCGGATTTCCATGCCCAGTTCCGCTGCATCGGCACGAACTACAATCAGGTCGTTAAAGAGCTACGCATCCACTTCTCAGAGAAGAAGGCGATGGCGTTGCTCTACAAGCTGGAGAAGTGTACCATCGACCTTATAAAGCTGAGCCGGGAGATTGTCGAGCTTTCAAGGGTGATGGAAGCTAAGTGGCAACAACAGCCACAGCAATATGACAGCCGCTAACTTGCGACACCGTTAAACAAGTATCGAAACATTAAAAACCGCATCGGAATGGGATAGTCATTCCGATGCGGTGATACACAAAATATGATTCTATTTTACTTTCCCGGTCAGCCATTCTTTAGCCATTTTTGTCAACCTGTATTGCTGCTTTGGATGCTTCGGTTGGTTGGGATAAAGCCGTTCGATTAATCCTTCTTCTAATGCAGGAGTAATATAGCTCTCACGGAAATACTTTAAGTCTTTAATATCACATACATCTGCCATATCTCTCATGGTCATATAAGAATCGCTCATTTTCTGAATGAGTAATTCCACTTGTGGGGTACTTAGGGGGTACTTGAGGGGTACTTAGGGGGTACTTGAGGGGTACTTAGGGGGTACTTGTCCTCTTTATCTGTTTGTGTTGTGCCGGATGTGAAATCAGGACGCTTGAAAGTGACAGTGATGAAGCCTCCATTGTCACACCATGTAGGTGCTTCCACGCCTTGTACTTTACAAGCATCCATAATGCGCCTTGCTCCGCTGCCCCAGTTTTCCAGATAGGTATGAATGATATTTACCTTAGAATCATATTTATTTTAAAAAATTATCACTACCTTTGCAGATATAGTCAATTTATTGCTATCCTCTAAAACAAAACAAGCATGGAAACAGAAAGAATAAATAGAATAAAAGTCGTATTGGTTGAACAAAACAGAACAGGGAAATGGTTGGCAGAACAACTTCAAAAGAATGAAGCTACCATTTCTCGTTGGTGTTCCAATACTTCACAACCATCATTAGAAATGCTTGTTAAGATTGCAACTGTTTTAAATGTAGAGCCTAAAGATCTAATAAATACTCTGAAAGACGCTTGATTAAGGGAA
>OBKK01000283.1_pt1 | contig 19799 bp, 17 predicted proteins | sample 1503221 | NCBI WGS metagenome assembly OBKK01 (sample SAMN02044683, study PRJEB22538) | human gut metagenome | reverse complement strand
AATTCCCTTTTTCGTCAGACAGACGCAGCACAAGCAGGTCATCCCCGATGCGAACGCCGCCGTCCAGCGGGAGAATCGCGCGTCCGGGGCGCAGGTACGGCAGGAACGATAATTGCAGGCAGGTGTATTTGCGGATGACGTTGCCCGGCTGCGCGTCGCCGGAAAGATGACGCAGGAGCAAATCCGCCGGAAGCGGCTGACCGGGCTGCATCAGCGCATACGCCGCGCGGAAAAGGAATGCGGCGCGAGTGTCCGGACAGTCCGCAAACAGCGGCGCGGGGGCGTCCGTGAAGCCGAAAAAGGGAATTTCCTGCGCGGACAGCAGGGATGAAATCGACTGACGCAGGGCAGAATCCTGCGACGGGTCAGAGACGATCAAACCGAATTGCTTCATTTCATATCCTCCAAAATGCGGCGGAGCGCGCGGACTTCCCGGCGGCGCAGGCGTTTTCCGCGGTGCAGGATGTACCAGCGCAGACGGAAGCGGTTTCGCCGGGTGAACACGGGGGTGACGCGGCGGCGGTGGAAGCGGTCGGACAGGCGGACAGTTGTGCCCTCGCGGATGAACAGCACGCACCCCTTGACCGGGCAGGGGACACCCGCCTCCGCCAAAGCGCGGGCAAGCGTCTGCGCGTGGGTTGTCACCTGCATGGCGGGGTTGTAGAACGTCTGCTCTGTGCCGTTTTTGCGGGTGAGCAGCAAATCGTGGTCGGACAAATCGCCCGTGATCGTCCCAGCGTGATTTTTCACCTCGATGACCGTTGCCCCGCGGCGGCACAGCGCCACCAAATCACATTCGCTGCGATTTCCCGCGTGGACGATGCGGTTCGGATACAGGTGGACGCGCCCCGGCAGCCGACTGAGCAGCGCGCGGGCATCCTCTTCTCCGCGGATGCCGGAGGAAACAAGTGTTGCCGCATACTTTGCGCCGCGCGCCCGATGCTTGAGGTGCAGGGAAAACAGCACGGGCAGAGAAATCATCAGCAGAATCAGCACCAGCAGAATCCAGCCCTGCGTCTGCGCGTCGAAGCGCAGCTCCAGCGTCTCCTTCAGCGGCGGAAACCACCATGGCGCACTGGCAGCGCAAATCCCCCAGCAGACAGGCGGCACAATCACTGCGCGGAATGCCAAGCGCTTCTGTCGGCGGCGGAGGGCTTGCAGTTTTTGCGTCTGCCCTTCGCTGCCGGAATGGAAAGTTGCCATAAACAGCTCCTGTTCGTATGTGTTCGGGTTCGATTCATAGAATACGACGCGAAAGGGGCAAAATCCTGCCGAATGCAATTGACATTTTGGCGGCGGACTGGTATAATTGCGTTGTCATTGAGCGATGAAGGACAGGGCGAACAGGACAGCGGCTGTCAGAGAGGGAGTCGTCGGCTGAAAGCTCCCGCCGAAAACCGTTCGCCGGACAATCCGGAGCTTCCCGACGAGAGCCGGGCGCGTTCCTCGCGTGACAGGGGAGAATGAGGCGCGGGTTTTTCCTGCGCGAAAATGGGTGGCACCGCGAATTTTTTTCGCCCCATGCAGCATTTGACGGCAGGTATGGGGCTTTTTGTGTCCTGTATCACCCAAACAAAAGGAGGAATACCATCAATGCTGACGCAAGCACCCCGCGGCACAAAGGATGTGCTGCCGGCTGATTCCTACCGTTGGCAGTACGTTGAGAGCAAGATGCGCCAAGCGGCGGCGGAAGCGGGTTTCCGCGAAGTCCGCACGCCCGTGTTCGAGCATACGGAACTGTTCCTGCGCGGCGTGGGCGATACCACGGACATCGTGCAGAAGGAAATGTACACCTTCAAGGACAAGGGCGACCGCTCCATTACGCTCAAACCCGAAGGCACGGCGGGCGCGGCGCGCTGCCTGCTGGAGAACAATCTCTATGCCGACACGCTGCCCTGCAAAATGTACTACCTGAACGCCCCGATTTTCCGCTATGAGGCGCCTCAAAGCGGCCGCCTGCGCGAGCATCACCAGTTTGGTCTGGAGTGCTTCGGCGCACGGGATGCTTCGGCGGACGCGGAGCTGATTCTGCTGGCGTACCGTCTGCTGAGCGGGCTGGGCGTGAAGAACCTGTCCGTCAACATCAACTCCATTGGCTGCCCGAACTGCCGCCCGAAGTACCATGCGACGCTCAAATCGTTCCTGTCCGGTCGCATTGGCGAAATGTGCAGCACCTGCCAGACGCGCTTTGACCGCAATCCGCTGCGCGTGCTGGACTGCAAGGAAAAGCACTGTCAGGAGCTTGTAGCGGACGCGCCGTCCATGCTGGATTTGCTCTGCGACGACTGCAAGGCGCACTTTGCCCAGCTGCAGTCCTACCTTGACGCGGCGCACATCCCGTACCAGATTGACCCGCGCATCGTCCGCGGTCTGGATTACTACACCAAGACCGTCTTTGAACTGATTACCAAGACTGAAAATGGCAACCTGACCGTCTGCGGCGGTGGACGCTATGACAATCTGGTGGAGGAGCTCGGCGGTCCGTCGCTGCACGCGGTGGGCTTCGGCATGGGCATCGAGCGCGTGCTGATGCTGCTGGACAGCGAAGGCGTGGTCATCCCGAAGCCGACGCTCTACGATGTGTTCGTCACCTACATGGGTGCGCATCAGGTGGAGGCGTTCTCGCTGGTGCAGAAACTGCGCGACGCGGGCTTGAAGGCAGATATGGATCATACGGGTCGGAGTTTGAAAGCCCAGTTCAAGTATGCCAATAAGATGGGCGCAACGCTGACGGCGACGCTGGGCGACGAGGAAATCGCCAGCGGCGTGGTGAAGGTCAAGAACATGGCGACGAAGGAAGAGCAGACCATCGCGCTGGATAATATCGCCGACGGCATCCGCAACATGCTGGGCTAACCCGCGAAGCGCAGCTTCGCCGTTCCCCAATCAACACGCGGACACTGCAAGAAAGTGTCACCAACTCAATCGCGAAAAAGGGAGTCCAGAGGGTCGAAGACCCCTTGGCAGGTCAAGGGCAGCGCCCTTGCGTCTCCCTAAATAAACACGCGGGCACTGCAAGAAAGTGTCACCAACTCAATCGCGAAAAAGGGAGTCCAGAGGGTCGAAGACCCCTTGGCAGGTCAAGGGCAGCGCCCTTGCGTCTCCCTAAATAAACACGCGGGCACTGCAAGAAAGTGTCACCAACTCAATCGCGAAAAAGGGAGTCCAGAGGGTCGAAGACCCCTTGGCAGGTCAAGGGCAGCGCCCTTGCGTCTCCCTAAATAAACACGCGGGCACTGCAAGAAAGTGTCACCAACTCAATCGCGAAAAAGGGAGTCCAGAGGGTCGAAGACCCTTTGGCGGGGTCGAGGGGCAGCGCCCCTCGCGTCTCCCTTTCGCCACTAAGAAAGGAGCTGCAAATATGCAGAACCGTACCCATACATGCGACGAACTGCGGCTGTCGGACGCAGGAAAGCGCGTGCAGCTGTCCGGCTGGATGGATAGCGTGCGCATCGTCAGCGCGAATCTCGCGTTCGTCATCCTGCGCGACTTCTACGGCACGACGCAGGTCGTTATTGACGACGAGGAGCAGATGAAAATCATCCGCGGCCTCAACAAGGAGAGCGTTATCTCCGTGACCGGCATCGTGCGCGAACGCGACAACAAGAATCCGAAAATTCCCACGGGCGACATTGAAGTCGAGCCGGAGAAAATCGACGTGCTGGGGCGCTGCCGCTACAATGAGCTGCCGTTCCAGATTAACCGCTCCCGCGAGGCGGACGAGAGCATCCGCCTGAAGTACCGCTATCTCGACCTGCGCAACCCCGATGTGAAGAAGAACATCGTCATGCGCTGCAACGTCGTCACCGCCCTGCGTCAGGCGATGAACGAGCACGGCTTCCTTGAAATCACCACGCCTATCCTGACGGCTTCGTCCCCTGAGGGCGCACGCGATTACCTCGTGCCGGCGCGCAAGCATCCGGGTATGTTCTACGCCCTGCCGCAAGCGCCCCAGCAGTTCAAGCAGCTGCTGATGACCTCCGGCTTCGACCGCTACTTCCAGATTGCCCCCTGCTTCCGCGACGAAGATGCGCGCGGCGACCGTAGCCCGGGCGAGTTCTATCAGCTGGATATGGAAATGGCGTTCGCGACGCAGGAGGATGTGTTCAGCGTCCTTGAAGATGTGCTGCCGCCCATTTTCGCCAAGTACGGCACATACAACACCGCGTCCAGCGCGCCCTTCAAGCGCATCGCCTACAACGACGCGATGGAGCGCTACGGCTCGGACAAGCCCGACCTGCGCATTGATCTGGAAGTGCAGGATGTGACCGACCTCATCGGTAGCTGCGGCTTCCAGCCCTTTGAGGGCAACACCGTCAAGGCGGTTGTCGTCAGCGACATGACCGCGACTCGCAAGCAGATTGACAAGCTCTGCGCGGATGTCGAGGTGGTGACGGCGAATAAGGTCTACTGGTTCAAACTCGACGAGAAGGGCGAAATTGCCGGCGGTATTGCGAAGTTCGTCAAGGAGCAGAAGGATGAACTGGTCGGAAAGCTGGGTCTGAAGCCGAACACGTTCGTTGGCCTGACCTGCGGCAAGAAGCTGGCGGCGCAAAAGACCGCGGGCGTGTTGCGCCGTCTGGTCGCTGATCTCTGCCCGGCGCATATCGACCGCGAAAAGTACGAATTCTGCTGGATTGTCGATTTCCCGATGTACGAAATCGGCGAAGAATCCGGCGAACTCGAATTCTGCCATAACCCCTTCTCCATGCCCAACGGCGGTCTGGAAATTCTGCAAAAGGCAGCGGCGGGCGAGGTTGACCCGCTGACCATCACGGCGTATCAGTACGACTTGGTCTGCAACGGCGTGGAACTGTCCTCCGGCGCTGTCCGCAACCATGACCCGGAAATCATGATTGAAGCGTTCAAGCTCGTCCGGCTGGGCGAAGAGGACGTGAAGGCGAAGTTCCCGGCGATGTACAACGCCTTCTGCTACGGCGCGCCGCCGCACGCGGGGATTGCTCCCGGTGTTGATCGCATGGTGATGCTGCTGGCGGGCGCGGAGACGATTCGCGAAGTCATCCCGTTCCCGATGAACAAGAACGCGCAGGACGTGATGATGGGCGCACCCGGCAAGGTGGATCAGAAGCAGCTGGATGAACTGCATATCGCCTGCACGAAAGTCGAAGAATAACCTGAATGACGGACGGGGAAAATCCTCGTCCGCCTTTTTTCTGCCGAACGGGAAGAAACCCGGATTGAACGCTTGTCAATCCGGCAAAACTATGGTATAATGGGATGAAACAAAGTCGGTAGACTGCGTTTTGCCATTTCCTGTGCGAAATCATGTGCTTTTTGTGCGCAGGAGTTTGGATTGAAATTAGGAGGTGCATTTCGTTATGGCGCTGAAGAAGGATAATCTGCCCGTGAATGTCGATGTGGATACCGAGCAGGGGAGCAGCATCACCTACGCCAATGAAGTGGTCGCGATTATTGCGGGCGTCGCCGCCAGCGAGGTGGAGGGCATTGCGGGTATGTGCAATGTATCCGGCAATCTGCTGGGCAAGAACCGCGCCGTGACCAAGGGCGTGAAGGTGGAAATCGGCACCGAGGAAGCCAGCGTGGATTTGTATGTCGTCATGGAGTACGGCACGCCCATCCAGAAGGCGGCGTATGACGCGCAGGAAAGCGTCCGCAAGGCGATTGAGACGATGACGAACCTGCATGTGGTGCGCGTGGATGTGCATGTGCAGGGCGTCAGCTTTGAAAAAGAGAACAACGCGCTGAACGCCGGTGCAAAGAAGGCGCTGGCAGAGGACAAGAAGGAAACGCCGCTGGTGGAAGCCCCTGAGAGCGAGGAAAAAGCGGCGGAAGATTCCGCGGAAGTGCCTGAAGAAGAGGGCGAGGAGAACTGATGCCTTCATACTGCCGGCAGGGTGTTTGCCTTGCCGGTTTTGAAGTTGCTATCCAATGTAAAAGCGAAAACGGCAAGCGAAGGAAACGAAAGGAGCGAACCGGGAATGAAGCGTCGTGTGAGCGATATTGCGGTGATGATTTTGTCCTTTTTGGTGCTGCTGGCGCTCTCTGCTGAAACAGCGCTGGTCGGCGTGGAAGCCGTGCGGGGTGAACAGTGGCAGCTGATTCGACTGACGGCGTGGCTGCAAGGCAGCGGCGTATGGGGCGGCATGGCGTGTATCGCCGTGGCGGTGCTGGCATTGGTGCTGGCGCTTATGTGCCTGTGGCGCGTGTTCCCGCACCGCACGGCGAGCCAGCGCGGCTATGTGATGCAGAAGAATGAGAATGGCTCCATCGGGGTGTCAATTCGCGCTATCGAGGGGCTGATTCGCACCTGCATCGACAAGCATGAGGCGATTGCCAAGGCGGACATCACGGTCGAGGAGTGCCGCGACGGCATTGCGATTGGCTTGCACATTATTCAGGCGGCGGGTGTGAATATCCCGCTGTCCGTCGGGGCGCTGCAAAAGCAGATTAAGCAGTATGTGACGGCGTGCACGGGCGTGGATGTGTACAAAATCCGCGTGATGGTGGAGAACGACGCAAGCATTCCGGTTGCGTCCACCTACGAGGTGCAGGACGTGACGCCTCTGCCGTCGGTGGAGGAAACGGCGGAAAAGCCGATGGTCACGCCCCCGGCACAGCCTGTTGCGATTCCCGCGACCGAGCCGGAGCAGAAGTCGAAAGTGCCGGACACGTTCATTTCCCCGGAGGATGACGAGGACGACGAACGTCCGCTGCATCAGCGCCTGTTCGGCACGCCGGAGCAGCCCGCGTTTGTACCTGCGCCGCCGGAGGTGACGGAAGCGCCCGAAGCGGACGAAGTCGAGGCTGCCGAGGATGCACCGGAAGAAACGGAAGCATCGGCGGAAGAAGCAGCCGCGGCAGAAGAAGCCGCCGAGGAAACGGTGGACGCGGCAGACGACGGCGAAAAAGCAGCAGAATAACAACAATACGCATTTTTAGTGTGGAATAGGAGAGAAAAACAATATGGCACGGACGACTGCGCGTGCGGCGGTCATGCAGATGATTTTTGAACATATGGCGGGCGGGGAAGGCGGCGAAGAGACGCTGCAAATGGTGTATGAGGCGCTGCGCAAGGAAGGGCTGCCCGGCGTGGACAGCATTTCGGAGAACGAACCGAGCGAATCTGACCGTGCGTACATCACCAAGGTGCTCGACGGCGTTTTGGCGCACCTCGATGAGCTGGATGAAGCGATTCAAGCCGCCAGCCCCCGCTGGGAAATCAGCCGGATGCCGCATGTGGATTTGACCATCCTGCGCATGGCGGCGTGGGAAATCCTCTACGAGGAGGAGATTCCCGGCCCGGTTGCTATCAACGAGGCAGTCAACCTCGCCAACCGCTTCTCCGAGCCGACGAGCGGCCGCTTCGTCAACGGCGTACTGGGTACGATTCTGCGCAGAAAGCAGGCGGAAAACCCGTGAAGCGCGTCGTTGTCGGGCTTGACACAAGCTGCTACACCACGTCCGCTGCTGCCGTAACCACGGAGGGCAATGTGATTGCGAGCTGCCGCAAGCTGCTGCCTGTTCCGCAGGGACAGCGCGGGCTGCGGCAGTCGGAGGCGGTGTTCACGCATGTCCGTCAGCTGCCGGGGCTGATTGAGGAACTGTCGGCGTATTTGACGGATTGCGAAATCGTCGCGGTGTGCGCTTCCCGCCGTCCACGGGATGAGGAAGCGTCGTATATGCCCGTGTTTCAAGCAGGGGACGCACAGGGCCGCAGTCTGGCGGCTCTGCTTCGCGTTCCCTGTTTTGCTACGACGCACCAGCGCGGGCATGTGGAAGCCGCGAAGGTGGATAGCGGCGTGGCGGCGGGCGATTTGCTGGCAGTGCATCTTTCCGGCGGCACGACCGAGGTGCTGTCGCTGGTGGATGACCGCCTGACGCTGCTCGGCGGGACGCTCGACCTCCATGCGGGGCAGGTGGTTGACCGCACGGGCGTGGCGCTGGGGCTGCCGTTCCCGGCGGGGCCGCATTTGGAGGAACTGGCGGTGCGCGGCACGGCGAAAGCGCTGCTGCCGGTCAGTATGGCGGACGGCGGGCTGCACTGCCACTTGTCCGGCGCGGAAACGCAGGTGCAGCGCTGGATTGTGCAGGGGACGATGCCCAAGGAGGACATTGCCCGCGAGGTATACGACCTGCTGGCGCGGACCGTTTCGCGCATAGTGACGGCTGCATCCCAGCAAACGGGCATTCATCAGGTGCTGATTGCGGGCGGTGTTGCGTCCTCACGGCTCTTTCGGGAGCTGGTGACGCAGCGGACTGCCAAGCGTCAGCCGGACTTGCGAGTGCGTTTCGGCCGCCCGGAGTATTCCGGGGACAACGCGGTCGGCGTGGCGCTCATTGGCGCAAGAAAATGGCGCGAACAGCAAGCGCTGAAGGAGATAGAATATGGCAGCACAGATACTGGACGGTAAGGCGATTTCAGCGGAGCTTCGCGGGGCAATTGCACAGCGGGTGGCGCGCCTGCGCGAAAAGGGCGTCACACCGGGATTGGCGGTGATTCTCGTCGGCGCAGACCCAGCCAGCCAGATTTATGTGCGCAACAAGAGCGTCGGGTGCGATCAGGTCGGCATCCACTCCGTGACCATCAATCTGCCCGAAACGACAACGCAGGACGAACTGGAGAAGCTGATAGCCCGTCTGAATGCGGACGACACCATCCACGGCATTCTGGTGCAGCTGCCCCTGCCGAAACACCTCGATGAGGCGGCAGCGCTGGCGGTCATCGCGCCGGAAAAGGATGTGGACGGCTTCCACCTGCTCAACGCGGGGCGGATGATGAGCGGACAGCCGGGCGTGGTTGCGTGCACGCCCAAGGGCGCAATGGAGATGATTCGCCGCACGGGCATTGACTTGGGCGGCAAAGAAGCGGTCGTCGTCGGGCGGAGCAACATCGTCGGCAAGCCGATGGCGATGCTGCTGCTGCAAGCGAACTGCACCGTCACCATCTGCCACAGCCACACGGTGAACCTCGCCCAGCACACGCGCAATGCGGATATTCTCGTTGCGGCGGTCGGCAAGCCGGGGTTCATCACCAAGAGCATGGTCAAGCCCGGCGCGGTCGTCATCGACGTGGGCATCAACCGCGTGAACGGCAAGGTCGTCGGCGACGTGATGCCTGATGTGGCGGACGTTGCGGGCTACATCACGCCCGTCCCCGGCGGCGTGGGCAAAATGACAATTGTCGAGCTGCTGGAAAACACGGTGGAAGCGGCGGAGAAGCAGACGGCAAAATAAGCCGATACAACAAGTAGGAAGTGAACGCGCCATGTCGGAATGGGTTCTGGAGGTCAGCGAGGTCAACGAGTATGTCCGGCAGCTGCTGCAAAACGAGCCGGCGCTTCGCAAAGTCCGTTTGCGCGGGGAAATCAGCAACTTCAAGCGCCATTCGTCCGGGCATTGGTACTTTACGCTCAAGGACGAGCGATGCCGAATCGCGGCGGTCATGTTCCGCCAGAACGCGATGCGCATGTCGATTCGCCCGATGGACGGCATGTCCGTCATCGTCAGCGGGCAGGTCGGGTTGTACAGCGAGGGCGGCAGCTACCAAATTACCTGCGACAGTATGCGTCCGGACGGCGTCGGCACGCTGTACCAGCAGTTCGAGGCGCTGAAAAACCGCTTGGCGGCGGAGGGGTTGTTCGACGAGGAGCACAAGCGGCACTTGCCGTATCGCCCGAAGAAAATCGCGGTCGTCACGTCGGAAACAGGCGCGGTGCTGCACGATATCTGCATGGTGTCGCGGGCGCGTGACCCCGGCGTGCCGCTGGTGCTGGTGCCGGTTCAGGTGCAGGGCGCAGGGGCGGCGGAGAGCATCGCGCAGGGCATTCGACGCGCGGCGAAAATCCCGGAGGTCGAGGTCGTCATCGTCGGGCGCGGCGGCGGCTCGATGGAGGATTTGTGGGCGTTCAACGAGGAAATTGTGGCGCGCGCGATTTATGACTGCCCGATTCCCGTCATCAGCGCGGTTGGGCATGAAACCGACTTCACGATTGCGGATTTTGTGGCGGACAGGCGCGCCGCCACACCGTCAAACGCGGCGGAAATGGCGGTGCCGGACTTGCGGGAGATTCTCGCGGGGCTGGATGGAATGCGGCAGCACTTGCAGACGGCGCTTTCGCAGCACTTGCAGGAAACGCGTCTGGCGCTGATGACGCTGGAAAAGCGGCTGGCGGCGTGCGACCCGAACCAACGCTTGACGGCGCTGGAGAAGCGGCTCGGCGGCGCAAAAATGCGGCTGGAGCATCAAATGTCGCAGCGGATTTCGGCGCTGACCCCGCGATTGGGGATGGCGCGGATTCGGCTGGACAGCGCGGCGGAGCAGAATTTGCAGCGGAAAATGGAGCGGCTGCATCGGCAGAAGCTGCATTTGCAGGCGCTGAATCCGGAAAAGGTGCTGGAGCGCGGCTATGCGCTGGTGCTGGACGGCGGCAGGGTGCTGCCTGACCGGGAAGCAGCGCGGACGCATCCGCAGATGACGATTCGTTTCCGGGATGGCGAAATGCGGGTCATGCAGCCCAATAAGGAGGGTGCTTATGGCAGCGAAAAAGAAGCTGACGTTTGAAGAACGGCTTCAACAGGTGGAAGCGCTGATTGCGAAGATGGAGAGCGGCGAAATGCCTTTAGAGGAAGCCATGCAGCAGTACGAAGCGGGGCTGAATGCGCTGAACGCCCTCGAAAAGGAGCTGACGGCGGCACAGCAGCGCTTGACGGTACTGCGGCAGCAAAACGGCGAGGACGTCGAGCTGCCGATGGAGGAACAGCAATGAAGACATACGCGGAATACCGCAAGCAGGTCGAAGAGGCGCTTTCGGGGCAGCTACGGTCGCTGGGCGAAATCCCGGATATTCTGCTGAAGGCGATGGAGTATTCTCTGCTGGCTGGCGGCAAGCGGCTTCGCGCAGTGTTGCTGCTGGCATCATGCGAAGCCATCGGCGGTGATACGGGGAAGGCGCTGCCGTTTGCCTGTGCGCTGGAAATGATTCACACATACAGCCTGATTCACGACGACCTGCCCGCCATGGACAACGATGACCTGCGGCGCGGTCAGTTGACGAATCACCGCAAGTTCGGTGAGGACGTGGCGATTCTGGCGGGCGACGGGCTGCTGTCGGCGGCAATGGAGCTGATGGCGCGTCAGTCGGCGCAGCTGGCGAAAGCAGGGGACTGCTCCGGCGTGCTGGCGATGGAAGCGATTGCGCGCCACGCGGGTGTAACGGGCATGGTTGCTGGGCAGACGATGGATGTAACCAGCGAGGGCACGAAGCCGACGGCGGACAAGGTGCGCTACATCCACCTGCACAAAACGGCGGATCTGCTGACTGCCCCCGTGGAGGCGGGCCTGCTGCTGGCGGGCGCGACGCAGGATCAGGTGCAATATGGCTGCGAGTACGGGCAGCACCTCGGCATGGCGTTCCAGATGGTGGACGACCTGCTGGATGTCATCGGTACGGAGGAAGCGCTGGGCAAGAGCGTTGGCAAGGACGTCGCGGAAGAGAAGCTGACGTGGATTGCCATTCGCGACATCGAGGGCACACGCGAGGACGCGGCACGGGAAACGGCCTTGGCGGTGGATGCGGCAGCGAAAATCGGCGGAGATATGAAATTTTTGCAAACCCTTGCACAAAGTACCCTGAACAGAGTACAATAAGAGACAGGATTCGTGCGCTTGCGCCGGATTGATTCATCATTCATCAAAAGGGAAGCGGAAATAAATGGAACTACACAACATTCTGGGGCTTTTCAGCAATCAGGTGCTGCTGTGCTGCATCACGGCGTGGTTCGTGGCGCAGGCGCTCAAAATTCCGACGTACTATCTGGTCGAAAAGAAATGGGACTGGCACCGCTTTTTCGGCAGCGGGGGAATGCCGTCGAGCCATACGGCGTTCGTCGTCTCCCTGACGCTGATGATTGGCGCGACGCAGGGCTTCGACAGCGCGATTTTCGCCCTGTCTTTCACGATGGCGGCGATTGTCATGTACGATGCGACGGGTGTCCGCCGCGAGACGGGCAAGCAGGCGGTTGTCATCAACGAAATCGTGCAGAAGATGTTCGTCAATGGCGAAAGCATCACGGATGAGGAACTGAAGGAATTGGTCGGGCATACGCATGTCGAGGTCATCGGCGGCGTGATTGTGGGGCTTCTGACGGCAGGGCTGTTCCTGCTGTTTATGTGATTTGAGGAGGATTTACGCAAATGGATCGTTTTCTGGAGGAATCTGTAAGCAAACACCACCGCGCGGCGGAAGAGGTGCTGTACTACGCGTCGTGGGTCGTGATGATTGTGTCCGCGATTCTGGCGTTCATGTACCTGAACGTCATGTTTTACAGCTTCAGCATCTCGATGCTGGTGATGACGCTGGTGTTCACGGGTATTGCGGTGTACATTTTCTTCTTCCATGACCGCCTGCGCACGGAGTACGACTACACGTTCACCAACGGCTCGATGGATTTCGCACAGGTGTTCAACAACCGCAAGCGCAAGGCGCTGGGCAGCCTGAACGTGGCAAAGGTGGATGCGTTCGGCAAGGTTGCCAGCGGCAGTTTCCATCGGCATGTGTCCGCACCGGGCGTGAAGCAGCTGCGCTGGTTCCTCAATCGCGACGCGGAGCTGTACTATTTCGCTTTCTCCAAGGACGGCAAGAAGTCCCTGATTGTGTTTGAGCCGAGCAAAGCCATGGTGGATAACATCCGCCACTATCTGCCCTTCGGCGCGGATCAGGAGAATTGACCGTGAAAACCATCTATCTGGATAACAGCGCGACGACGAAGCCCTCCGCCGCGGTGATTGCCGCGATGACGGACGCGCTGGAAAACGGCTGGTACAACCCGTCGGCGCTGTACCGCCCGGCCATGGATGCGGAGAAAGCCGTCGAGAATGCGCGTGAAATCTGCCTGAAAGCGGCAGGCGCGGCGAACCAGCGCATGGTGTTCACCTCTGGCGGCACGGAGGCGGACAATATCGCCATTCTGGGGCATTTGCGCACGAAGCATAAGCCGGGGCGGGTGCTGATGCTGTCCGTGGAGCATCCTGCGGTGCTGAACTGCGCACAGGAAGCCGAACGCATGGGGCACAAGGTTGTGCCGATTCCAGTAGATCGCCGCGGCGTGGTGGATCTGCCCGCGCTGGAAGGCTTGCTGGGCGAGGATGTCCACCTGATTACGCTCATGCAGGTCAACAACGAGGTCGGCGCGGTGCAGCCCATTGCGGAAGTCGCCGCGCTGCGCGACCGCTTTGCGCCGAATGCCGCCATTCATGTGGACGGCGTGCAGGGCTTCCTGCGTGTGCCGCTGAATTTCAATGCGCTCAAAATCCAGTCCTACGCCTTTTCCGGGCATAAGATTCATGCCAGCAAGGGCATCGGCGGCTTGATTTTCCGCAAAGACCACAAACTGTCGCCCATCGTCTTCGGCGGCGGGCAGGAGGACAACCTGCGCTCCGGCACGGAAAACGTCCCCGGCATCATTGGGCTGGGCGAGGCGGTTCGCACTTATCCGCAGGGCGCGGCAGAGAAGATGATGGCGCTGAAAACCCGCCTGCTGACGGACTTGCAGGAGGTGATTCCCACGGCAAAGCGCAACGGCCCCGCACTGGATGACCCGCTCTGCGCGCCGCACATTTTGAGCGTCAGCCTGTCGCCTGTGCGGAGCCAGACAATGCTGTTCGCGCTGGAAGGCGATGGCATCTATGTCAGTGCGGGCTCGGCGTGCGCGGCGCATAAACAGAAGGTGTCCGGCGTGCTGACGGCGATGGGCTTGTCCCCGGCGGAAGCGGACTGCACGCTGCGATTCAGCCTCTGCCCGGACAATACCGAGGCGGAAATGGATGATGTCGCGCAGTGCGTCAAGAAGCACTATGACCTGCTGAAAGCCTACGTCAGACGATAATATCTACATATTAAGGAGAGAAATTCCTGTGCGCAATTTGCTGCTTGTCCGTTATGGCGAGATTTTCCTGAAGGGGCAGAATCGCCCGCTTTTTATGCGCGCGCTGGTCAAGCGCATCAAGTACGCCGTCAAAGACCTCGGCGCGACGGTGCTGCTGCACGACGGACGCATTCTCGTGTCGGATTTTGACGATTTGGATGAGTGCATCCGCCGCGTGACGAAGGTGTTCGGCGTGCACAGCGTCTGCCCGGCGGTCGAAATGCCCAAAGACGATTTTGACGCACTCTGCAATCAGGCGGTTGCCATGATGGCGGATTTGTCCGGCACGTTCCGCGTGACGGCGCGCCGCTCGGACAAGAACTACTTCATGGATTCGCCCGCCATCAACATCGAAATGGGACACCGCATCCTGACGGCGAACAAGAACCTGTCTGTGGATGTGAAGAAGCCCCAGCACACCATGAACGTGGAAATCCGCGACATGGCGTACCTGTATGTGAAGGTGATTCCGGCGGTCGGCGGTATGCCCGTCGGGACGAACGGCCGCGCGACGCTGCTGCTGTCCGGCGGCATTGACAGCCCGGTCGCAGGGTGGATGATCGCTAAGCGAGGGGTGCATATCAACGCGGTGCATTTCCACTCTTATCCATACACGTCTGACCGCGCGAAGGAAAAGGTGCTGGATTTGGCGCGCATTTTGTCCGAAAGCTGCTGCGGCATTCGCGTCCACATCGTGCCGTTCACCAAAATCCAGATGGAAATCCACGAAAAGTGCCCCGAGGAGTACACGACGCTCATCATGCGCCGCTTCATGATGCGCATTGCCGAAAAGGTGGCGCGTCAGGAGAACAGCGAGGCGCTGATTACCGGCGAATCGGTCGGGCAGGTCGCCAGCCAGACGATGACGGCGCTCGGTACGACCGATATGGTGGTGAATATGCCTGTTTTCCGCCCGCTGATTGGCTTTGACAAGGAAGAAATTATCGCCGTGAGTGAAAAAATCGGCACATTCGAGACGTCCAGCCTGCCCTACGAGGACTGCTGCACGGTCTTTACGCCGCGCCATCCCGCGACGCACCCGAAGATGGAGAAAATTCTCGAAGGCGAGAGCAAGCTCGACATCGATGGGTTGATTGATGAAGCCATGGCGGGCATCGAAATCGTCTGCTGCTGATTACGGCATCATATTCAGAAACACCGTCAGGGGCAGCCCTGAAATGCCCAGCGCGCCTGTCAACAACGATGAAATCGGATTGATGCCGACGTGCGGCAGGGGCAGCAGATTCCACGCCATCAACAGCACAGTGCCAAACGTCCAGCAGTTCAGCAGCCGCGCGCCCCAAGTGCCGGGGCGATAGCAGCGGCAGAGCAGCAGCGTCAAAACGAAAGCGGGAAGCAAAATCCACATACAAATCTCCTCCTTTGTAAGAAGAGTGTATGCGGAAGCGGAAAAACAATCTTGCCATTTCGTGCCGAACGTGGTATGATAGACATTGGGGATTTTCTGACGAGCCGGAAGGGACGGAAAGGCATGGCGGAGGATTTTGTGGCGCTGATGCAGGCGATTGCGCCGGAGATGGCGGAAGCAATGGCGCGCCGTGCCATGGTGCTGACGGCGATTGCGGAATCAGCCCCGGTTGGGCGGCGGCAATTGGCGCTCCGGCTGAATCTGGCGGAAAGGGAAGTGCGCGCGGACGTGGAGAAGCTCCGCGACGCTGGCCTGATTACGCTGGACAAAGCCGGGATGAATCCGACGCCGAATGCGTCCCGCTGGCTGGAAAGTGCCCGCAGCTTCGCCCGGCAGACGCAGGGCCTGACTGCGCTGGAAACGGCGCTGATGCAGGTTCTCCCGGTGAAAACCGTTTTCGTTGCGCCGGGGGATGCTGATGCGGATGCGCGGGTATTGTCCGACGTGGGGCGGCTGGCGGCGCAGGGCGTGCGGCAATTGCTGCATTCCGGGTCGACGCTGGCAGTCACGGGCGGTTCGACCATCGCGGCGACGGCACACGCCATGCAGAGCAGCGCTCCCATGAACGTCATGGTCGTTCCTGCACAGGGCGGCTTCGGGCGTGAAGTGGAAACGCAGGCGAACACGCTGGCGGCGGAAATCGCCCAGCGGCTCGGCGGACATCATCGGCTGCTGCATCTGCCAGACCACATGGACGAGCAGGCGAAGCAGGAAATGCTGCGTCTGCCCGAAATTCGCGAGACGATGGAGCGCATCCAGCGTGCGGACATTATCCTGCACGGCATCGGCTGCGCGCAGGAGACGATGAGTCGCCTGCCCGTGGAGCAGGTGCGCCTGCTGATGAAGAAGGGCGCGGTCGGGGAGTCCTTCGGCGCGTATTACGACCGGGATGGGCAGTGCCTGCTGAAATCATCCGGCGTGTGCGTCGATTTGGCGCGCCTGACGCCAGACTGCCGCATGATTGCGGTCGCGGCGGGCGCAAAGAAGGCGGAAGCCATCATCTCCGTTCTGCGGCATGATTCGCATACGCTGCTGGTGACGGATGAGGGTGCGGCAAAGCAGATGCTTGCCATCCTCAAAACAAATACGGGTTGTTCGTCAGTCACCGATGTGTGACGGACGTTCTCATAAAAGCAACCAAAAGAGCAATCTTGAAGGAGTGTGCATCAACAATGGCTAAGAAAACGATTGACGACATCAAGGTTTCTGGCAAGAAGGTGCTGGTTCGCTGTGACTTCAACGTCCCCATGAAGGACGGCAAGATCACCAACGACAAGCGCATCGTGGCCGCGCTTCCTACCATCAAGAAGCTGATCGCTGACGGCGGCAAGGTCATCCTGTGCAGCCATCTGGGCAAGCCGAAGAACGGCCCGGAAGAGAAGTTCTCTCTGGCACCCGTGGCGGTTCGCCTGAGCGAACTGCTGGGTCAGCCCGTTGTGTTCGCCAATGACGACACGGTGGTCGGCGACAACGCAAAGGCTGCTGTGGCGGCGATGAAGGACGGCGACGTCGTGCTGCTGCAGAACACCCGCTTCCGCAAGGAAGAAACCAAGAACGTCGAGGAGTTCTCCAAGGAACTGGCTTCCCTGGCGGACTGCTATGTGGATGACGCGTTCGGCTCCTGCCACCGCGCGCACTGCTCCACCGAGGGCGTGACGAAGTTCCTGTCCCCGTGCGTGGCAGGCTATCTGATCGGCAAGGAACTCGCCGTGATGGGCAAGGCGCTGGAAAATGCGGATCGTCCGTTCGTCGCGGTGCTGGGCGGCGCGAAGATTGAGGACAAGCTGAATGTCATCAACAACCTGCTGGAAAAAGTTGATACGCTGATTATCGGCGGCGGCATGGCGTTCACCTTCCTGAAGGCGAAGGGCTATGAAATCGGCAAGTCCCTGCTGGACGAAACCAAAATTGATTACTGCAAGGACATGATGGCGAAGGCTGCGGAAAAGGGCGTTCAGCTCCTGCTGCCGGTTGACACCGTGTGCATCAAGGACTTCCCGAACCCGATTGACGCGCCGGTTGACACCGTGACCGTCGATGCGGACGCGATTCCGGCGGACATGGAAGGCTGCGATATTGGCCCGAAGAGCCGTGAGCTGTTCGCGGCGGCTGTGAAGTCCGCCAAGACGGTTGTGTGGAATGGCCCGATGGGCGTGTTCGAGAACCCGACGTTGGCGGCTGGTACGCTGGCGGTTGCGCAGGCAATGGCGGATTCCGATGCGGTGACCATCATCGGCGGCGGCGACTCTGCGGCGGCTGTGGAACAGATGGGCCTGGGCGACAAGATGACCCACATCTCCACTGGCGGCGGTGCTTCGCTGGAATACCTCGAAGGCAAGACGCTGCCCGGCGTTGCGTGCCTCGACGAGAAGTAATTTTCATGGGCAAGACCGTCCCTGCCAACCGCAGGGGCGGCTTTGTCCTGCCAAAATCCCTGCACTCCCACGCGGACACAGTATGGAAAAGTCACCAACTGAATCGCGAAAAGGGGTCAAGGGGCAATTGCCCCTTGCAGGGTCAAGGGACAGAGTCCCTTGTGGGGTCTGGGGCAACGCCCCAGTCGTACTTTTAATTATGAGGTGATTGGAATGCGTAAGGCGATTATTGCGGGTAACTGGAAGATGAATAAGACCCCCGCGGAAGCGGCGGCGCTGGTCAATGACTTGAAGCCCCTCGTGAAGGACGCGAGCTGCGACGTGGTCGTGTGCGTTCCGGCGGTGGACATTGCGGCGGTCAAGGCGGCGGCGGAAGGCTCGAACATCCATGTGGGCGCGGAGAACGTGCACTGGGCGGCGTCCGGCGCGTACACCGGCGAACTGTCCGCGGAGATGCTCGTGGCTGCTGGCGTGGAATACGTCATCATCGGCCACAGCGAGCGCCGCCAGTACTTTGGCGAAACCGACCAGACGGTCAACAAGCGCGTGCTGGCGGCTGTTGCGGCGGGGCTGAAAGTCATCCTGTGCGTCGGCGAAATGAAGGACGTGCGTGAAGCGGGCGCGACCGACGGCTTGGTGGATTATCAGACCATCATGGCGCTGAACGGTCTGACCGCCGAGCAGGTGGCGGACGTCGTTATCGCTTACGAACCCGTTTGGGCGATTGGCACCGGTCTGACCGCGACCGACGAGCAGGCGAACGAGACCATCGGCGTCATCCGCAAGGCGGTTGCCCGCAAGTATGGTCAGGAATGCGCTGACAAGGTGCGCATCCAGTACGGTGGATCGATGAATCCCAAGAACGTCAAGGGCTTGATGGCGCAGCCCGAAATCGACGGCGGCCTGATTGGCGGCGCGTCCCTGAAGGCGCCCGACTTCTCCCTCGTCGTGAATTACGACAAGTAAGACAAGTCGTATTGAACATCCACACGGTCAGTTTTACGCTGACCGTGTTTTTTTTGTGTACTTTGAATAAAAGTGCCGCGTTAAAACATGACTTTTTGCCGCCTTTGTGCTATGATAATTAAGGAATACACGAATGCTATTTCCTGCATTCACCTGCGCCATGTGCTTGCATCTTGGCGCATTCTCATTTGGAAATAGTACAAGGAGTTATTATTATAATGAAGAAAACGTTTTTCCCAGCGCATCTTATCGGCACGGTCAGCGCGCCAGCGTCCAAATCCGAAGCGCATCGGCGCATGATTTGCGCAGGGCTGACCAAAGGTGAAACGATGCTGACCGGCTTTATGGATTCTGCGGACATGGCGGCGACGATGCGCTGTCTCGGTGCGCTTGGAAGCACCTTCAACCGCGACGGCGACACCCTGACCATCAGCGGAATGCAGGGGAAAATTGCGAAAATGCCCGTGATGGACTGCGGCGAAAGCGGATCGACCCTGCGCTTTTTTGTGCCGATTGCGCTGACGGTGGCGGGCGGCACGGTGTTCCGGATGCATGGGCGGCTTGGTTCACGCCCGATGGACGTGTACCGCGATCTGTTTGTGCCGCGCGGGGTGCGCTGGTATATGGGCGTGGGCGCGGATGGCGCGGCGGAACTGACCGTGCGCGGCAAAATGGAGCCGGGCGACTATGTGCTGCCGGGCAACGTGTCCAGCCAGTTTGTGTCGGGGCTGCTGTTTGCGCTGCCGCTGCTGCCGGGCAATTCGACGCTGACGGTGCAGCAGCCGGTGGAAAGTGAGAGCTACATCCGCATGACCATCGAGGCTATTGCCGCCAGCGGCATCGAGGTGCAGGAAAGCAACGCGTTCAGCTGGCGGATTCCCGGTCATCAGCAGTACAAAAGCCACTCGTGCCACTTGAACGGCGATTATTCGCAGGCGGCGGTGCTGTGCTGCGCGGGTGCACTGGGGCATGATATCACCGTCACGCATCTGTCGCCCGTGACGACGCAGGGCGACCGCGCGATTCTCCGCCACCTGATGGCGCTGGGCGCAACGGTGGAGGAGAGCGACAACCACATCCGCGTGAAGGCGGGCAAGCTGCACGGTGCGACGCTGGACATGCAC
>OBKK01000273.1_pt1 | contig 20320 bp, 33 predicted proteins | sample 1503221 | NCBI WGS metagenome assembly OBKK01 (sample SAMN02044683, study PRJEB22538) | human gut metagenome | reverse complement strand
AATCATGGAACTAGAAATCTTAGAGCTAATGATACCAAGTCTAAAGAGGTGTACCAACTCACTAAAGAAGATGTATTAGTAGCCAAGTTCAAAAATGGATATGAGGCTCAAGAAGTAACTAAGATTAAAGAATCTAGTATCAGTGCCTGCTGTAATGGTAGACGTAAAACAGCAGGTGGATTTAAATGGAGTTTTACATATGTTGGTAGTAAAAAGGAATAAGACAGTACAGCCCTTTGACTGGGGTAAGATTGACTTAGCAATCACTAAAGCATTCCATGCTGTTAATGAACCTATTGACATGGATATTCTTAGTGATGTAAAAGATGAATTATACTTTAACAACATTATCTCTGTAGAAGAGATTCAAGACCAAATAGAGAAGGCTCTTATGGCTTGTGACTGTTACAATGTTGCTAAAGCATTTATCTTGTATAGGCAGAAACAAGCTGAACTTAGAACTTTAACGAGTAAGAAACAATTCATTAAAGACTATGCTAAGGCTAGTAATGCCGCCACAGGTAGTAAATATGATTCTAATGCTAATGTTACTGAAAAGAACATTGTAACTCTTAATGGTGAACTCTTCAAGGGTGATATTATTAAGGTTAATCGTACCATACTTACCGATAAGATTAGAGAAATGTATGACGAGGATTTAGCTAAGGAGTATATCCAAATGCTAGAATCACACGTATTATATAAACATGATGAGACTAGTATTATGCCATATTGTGTGGCTATTACTATGTACCCATTTCTGTTGGAAGGTTTGCAGCCTATTGGAGGTTTGTCTGCTAAACCTAAGAACTTAGACTCATTCTGTGGAATGTTTGTAAATCTAGTATTTGCAATTAGTTCACAGTTTGCAGGTGCAGTAGCTACTGGTGAGTTCCTAATGTATTTCGATTACTTTGCTCGTAAAGAGTGGGGTGATGATTACTGGAAACGCCCAGAAGAGATGGTTGATAAGCACAGAAACATTGATAAGACGTTAGAGCAGAAGTTCCAGCAGATTGTATATTCAATCAATCAGCCAGCAGCAGCTCGTAACTTCCAATCAGTATTCTGGAATATCAGCTACTTTGATAAGTATTACTTTGAAGGCTTATTCGGAGAATTTGTATTCCCCGATGGAACTAAGCCAATATGGGATTCATTAAACTGGTTACAGAAGAAATTCATGAGTTGGTTTAATGATGAGCGTACTAAATGTATCTTAACATTTCCTGTTGAAACTGTAGCTCTATTAGCTGATGGTGAGGATATTCGTGATAAGGAATGGGCCGACTTTACAGCAGAAATGTATAGTAAAGGTCATTCATTCTTCACTTATACTTCCGATAGTGCTGACTCATTATCTTCTTGTTGTAGATTGCGCAATGAAGTTAGTGATAATCAATTCTCCTATTCATTAGGTGCTGGAGGTATTGCTACTGGTAGTAAGTCAGTAATGACTTTAAACATCAACAGGCTAGTGCAGGATGCAGTTAATAAGGGATATGATATGATTGATTATCTACGCTCTCAGGTTCAGAAAGTTCATAAATTCCAAACAGCATATAATGAATTGCTAAAGGATTATCTAAAGGATGGTCTACTAACAGTTTATACTGCTGGATTTATTAATCTGAAGAAGCAATACCTAACTGTAGGTGTTAATGGTGTTATTGAAGCTGCCGAGTTCTTAGGAATTGAGGTGAGTGACAATGATACCTACAGAGAGTTTATGCAATCCATTCTAAAGACCATCAGTGATGAGAATAGGAAGGCTAAGACCAAAGAACTTATGTTTAATACTGAGTTCGTTCCTGCTGAGAATCTAGGAGTTAAGCACGCTAACTGGGATAGGAAAGATGGTTACTTTGTACCTAGAGATTGCTATAATAGCTATTTCTATGCAGTAGAAGATACATCACTAACTATCTTTGATAAGTTCAAACTTCATGGTAAAGAGTATGTAAAGTATTTGGATGGAGGAAGTGCATTGCACATGAATCTTGAAGAGCATCTTACTAAAGACCAATATAGAAACCTATTAAAGGTTGCAGCTACTAATGGTACTAATTACTTTACATTTAATATACCGAATACCATTTGCAATGAATGTAAGCATATTGATAAGAGATACTTGCATGAGTGTCCTAAGTGTGGAAGCAAGAATATAGACTATGCTACTAGGATTATTGGGTATCTAAAGAGAATTAGTAACTTTAGTGAAGCTAGACAGAAAGAAGCTAGTAAACGTTATTACTATAAACAATAAGAATCATGGTTCTATTTCAAATCATATTTATTGCTATCCTGCTTCTAGAAATAGGGGTAGGACTAGCAGTAAAGTACAACTACAATGGTCTCCAAGATAAGTTAGTATCTATGTTCATACGTATGGACATTGAACATTACATTAGGTATCAGTTCCCAGATAAGTGGGTATTGCAGATGGTATTCTTACTAATCTTGTTCTTACTATGCATCTGAAGTATGTTAATTATGATATAGTCTTCCAGGAGATACCAAATGAAACTACACTTGCTATTAACATCTCAAACTGCCCTTGTCATTGTAAGGGCTGTCATAGTTCTTACTTGGCAGAGGATATTGGAGAACTTTTAACCGAAAGGGAGTTGGAGAAACTCATTAGAGAGAATAAAGGAATCACTTGCATCTCTTTCATGGGTGGAGATTCAGACCCAGAAGAAATAAATAGACTAGCACAGCATGTGCCATATTGCTATGGTGGAGAGGAACTCCTAATAGCCTGGTATAGTGGTAGACAGGAGTTATCTAAGGATATTGATATTAAGAACTTTAACTTTATAAAGTTAGGCCCTTATATTGAAGAATTAGGTGGCTTAAAGAGTCCTACAACTAACCAAAGAATGTATGAGGTTAAAATGAGTAGAGAGTTAGATGAAGATGGTAATCCTGTTTATGGTCTGGAAGATATTACAAACTTATTCTGGAAATGAACATTAAACTACCCTTTAATGGGTATTCGTCAAGGAGGATAGGAGAACCTCTGGCGGAGGAGCAGATAAAGGCTTTAGAGAGAATGAAAGACTTTCTAAATACAGAGGAGCCAGTACTAGTATTACAAGGTTATGCTGGTACTGGTAAAACCTCTATCCTTAATGAGTATATTCAATTCTTAAGGTCTAATAGAGAAGATTTCATATTATGTGCTCCTACACATAAAGCTAAGTTAGTAGTGGAGGAGGTTACTGGTGAAGAGGCAATGACTGTTCATAAGCTGTTATCCCTTGCTCCTAACATAGAGATATTTGAATTAGACTACAAAGATTTAAAATTCCAATGTAATGGCTTTGGTGAAATACCTGATAACGGTATTGTGATTATAGATGAAGCATCTATGATTAATGATGAAATATATAAGTTACTACTTGATATGTGTAATCAATATGGAACTAAGTTACTATTCATTGGAGATAAGGCTCAAATACAGCCTGTGTGTAGTAAGAGTACAAGTTTAGTATTTAATTGCCCAAACATTATTACACTAACTCAAATTCATAGACAAGCTGATACTAATGGACTATTGCCGTTATTATCAAGACTAAGAGAGAGACCCATGCGGAGATTTGAACCTATCAAAGCCCCCGAAGGGTCTTTAATTATATGTGACCAAGCCAAAGATTTTATGGTCAGGAGTGCTGGCTTCTTTAAGCAAGCTATTAAGAAGCAGGACGTTAACGAAGTAAAGCTTATAGCATATACTAATGCTAGAGTACAAGGATTCAATCAATGTATGAGGAAGCTGCTTTGGGAGGATAATGTAGCCAATGAGTATAATCAGTTCGAGTTCTTGACTGGTTATGAGAACTTTGAGTATAATGGTACTCAGTTTTACAATTCTTTGGACTATATAATAGTGGATACTCCTAAGAGGGTAGAAAGGCATATTCCACATTTTATGAGGATGCCTGGGTATGAGCTTGAACTATATGATACAGTGTATAAGAAGTTATTAACTGTATTTATATTAGAAAGAGACATCAACAAAGACTATATAGACAGCCTTGCTGCTACAATAGAGAATTTTAGAATATCTGCTATTGAGGCTAAGAGAAATGGTAACCGTACCAGGTCTACATTCTTATGGAAGAAGTACTTTGAAATGATTAAGAGCTTCGCTACTCCTAGAGATATAATGTGGGATAATAGGGTTATTAAAAAGAAGACATTCGACTATGGGTATGCATCAACTATTCATAAGATTCAAGGAAGCTCTCTTGGAACAGTGTTCATTGATATGGCAAACGTTCTTGTTTGTAAGAATGTTGACGAGATTAGGCAGATGCAATATGTATCATTGTCAAGAACTAAAACAGATGCTTATATATTAGTATAATCCGACTAAACATGACTGTAAAAATAATCTATAGTGAGGCTTGTATGCCCTTTAAGAATAAAATAGTGGCATATATCTGGGAGAAATTTCCTAAGATAGAAGTTGAAACTTACGATGAACTACATTACAAGGATAAGAAGAAGGCTATTATGATTAAAGCATCATGTGGTACTAGGTTAGTTCCTTTCGTTGCTGTCTATGATAACAACAAGGAACTAATCAAAGCTTTTTATTCCGAAGTGGGAGATTGTACAGCGGATAACATTATTAAATATTTGAATGAGGTTCAGTGAAGCAATAATGTGGGGAGATAGTTTTATACAGCGGATAACATTATTAAATATTTGAATGAGGTTCAGTGAAGCAATAATGTGGGGAGATAGTTTTATACAGACTACTCTTAAACACAGAGAAGCAAGCCTTAAAGACTTTGTGAGAGTAGGGGGAAACCCTGAACTCCATAGAGCTTTGAAAGACTCTAAAGTCGGCTATATTAAGATTACTAAAGTCTCTAGTAATGGAGGGTACTTATCCACAGGTGAATCTGAGGAAGGCATTACCGCTGCATTTGGAGAAGGTCTTAGTCTTTACATAGCTGACGTAGAACAGTGGTATAGAACATCTGTAATCCAGAAGATTTACTGGGATAAAGGTGAGTTTACCACACTAAATTCAAGATACAAATTCGAATTTGAAGAGATTGATTATCACCCTATTCTTGAAGAAATAAAGAATGAAAGTACAAGTAATAAATAAATCTCAATGGGAACTCCCAAAGTATGAAACCTTATTCTCTGCTGGCATGGATGTCAGAGGAGATTTCAGTAGGATTAAACTAGTAGATAGTAAACCAGAGAAGTTCTTCTTTGATGCTGATGCTGTTGGTATATTAGAAGGCAAGGTTAAGACTATTGAAATTAAACCTGGAGGTAGATGTCTAATCCCTACTGGTCTATTTGTAGCTATTCCACAAGGATATGAGTTGCAATGTAGAATGAGAAGTGGATTAGCATTAAAGATGGGACTTACTCTTACTAATGGAATTGGCACTATTGATGCTGATTACAGAGGTGAGATAGGTATCATCTTAACTAATACATCTAATACTCCTGTTCGCATTAATGATGGTGAGAGACTAATGCAATTAGTTCTTGCTAAACATGAAGTAGCTGAATGGGAAGAAGTAGAAGTACTTCCAGAAACAGATAGAGGTGAAGGTGGATTTGGTCATACTGGTAAATAATGGATATTCTAGTTAGTAAAGACAACAAGGGTAAAATCAGAGTTGTTGAGATTGACTATGAATGGGATGATTCGAGAAGAGGCTTCGTAATAAGAAGACGTACTTATCAATATGCTGGTAAAGTATCAGTTCAGCCAGAAATCTGGATATTTACAGGTAAGGCTAAGCGAACTGTTACTGAGCAAGTTAAATTGGAGTATGCTTCCCATTTGAAGAAGTATCAAGATAAAGGATATAAGCTATTACCATCTAATATCAATATTGATGATAGTAAGGCAGTAGCTGATTTCGTCCAAGAACAGATGGGCGAAGGTGTTTCTGACTCTAATGGGTTTAAGAAGCATATGTTGGCTAAACAAGCTGACAAAGTTGCAACCAGTGTATTCGATAAGATTAAGTACTGGTGGGGAAGTAGGAAGATAGATGGGGTTAGATGCTCCTTCTACTGGAAGGACGGAGAAGTAAGAACTGCCTCTAGAGGGGGTGGTGATTATGATGCTTCTACTTCCTTTATGCGCCACAATCCAAAACTTATCCAATTCTTTAAGGACCATCCTGATATTGTATTAGATGGTGAGCTATATGAACATGGCAAATCCCTACAACAAATCAGTGGTGCAGCTAGATTGGAGAAAGATACAGCTGGAATGGATTGGCTTGAATATTATATCTATGATGTAATGGACAGTACCAAGACATTTGAAGAGCGGTTAGACATTCTCCATGATATTGCTAATGAGTTGGGCTTAGGCTTTAACCCAGAAAGGCAATGGGCTGAAGGGGACTTAAAGTTCCAAATGGTTCCACAAGAGAAGGTTGTTGGTTGGGCAAACATACAGAAGCTACATGATAAGTACGTGGGCGAAGGCTTTGAGGGAATAGTTATTCGTGACCCATCTAAGGTGTATAACTTTGGTGGTAGAACTAATGCTATGATTAAGGTAAAGATGTATAAAGATGCTGAGTTTGAGATTGTTGGTTATGAGGATGGCTTAAGACCGGAGGACATGGTATTTGTATGCCAAACTGAACTTGGCGCTAAGTTTGAAGCTAAACCTATGGGTCCAAGAGAGCTGAAATATGAATATCTAGATAGGATGGATGAGATTATAGGTAAAATGGCTACAGTTAAGTATTTCTATTTGAGTGATGAGGGAGTACCTTTACAGCCTGTACTTAAAGCTATTAGGGACTATGAATGAACCATGCTGTTGTGATTATTATCAGCTGTATAACATACCTCACACCTTTATAATAGCACGTCATCAATATGATGTTGAGATTTGCGAATTTGTAAGGGATGATGACGGTAGTTATCTCTATGGAGACCACTCAGATGTAGAACTTACTATCAGAGTTGCCTTAAGAATGAAGTGCGGAGAGAATATTGTTTCTCTCACGAGAGAGCAGATTAAGAACTCTTTCTGGCATGAAGTATTCCATGCATTTAACTTTTACTATAACAATAGGCAAGATGAATCGTTAGCACAAACATTCGCCAACTTTATGTGTGAATTTGAACTTACACGAGAATGAATTATATTGTAGTTTTTAGAAGGGGAGGGATTTTAATGTCCCTCTTCTTTGCTTACAGGGACGAGTCTAATGTTGCCTATAAGGAAGGCACATTGATTCGTAATGTAGATGATGTTATAGAAGTAATGGATGAATATTTCTCTCCTGACAATAGTGAGTATGTAATAAGGGAAACCTTTTTAGATTCAAACACATTTAGGGAGGACATTACTGAGAATTTAAGGAGGTTTTTACGTTGAAGAAAGTAACATTCCTTAAATTACTGAGCCTTATATCGAATGTAGGTAAGGACACAGAGAAGTTAGAAGAACTTGGCATTGATGTATGTGAGAGTACATTAGTTAACGGTATGTGTGAATTATTTGACACGGTTATGGAAGATGCTTATGGTCAGGGAGGTCTTGAGTGGGTTCAATGGTGGGTCTATGAGAAGTCACGTAACCCAGAACTCAAAGCATTTGAGACTGATGAGTATGGCAACGATGTTGAAATAATTCATAATGTTGACGAACTGTATGAATATCTTGAAGAACATTATAGCTGAGACTACATTCAGCAAAACCTAATAAAGTTTCACCTATAAAACTTAAATCAACAATGGAATTAACACAATTTGATTTTGGAAAGGCATTGTCCTTTCTAAAGAGTGGTCTAAAAGTGACTAATCCGAGAGGTAATATCCTCTTTATGGAGGATGGTAAGGTATATTGTATTCCTAAATCTCAATATCCTAAAGGTAAGAGAGAGGAAGTGAAACTTTACTGGGATGCTATTCTTCGTGAAGATTGGAGGCTATTTCAAGAATAGTCCTGCCATCTATAGATTATCCAATACAAAGATTATTAAGTATGGGTTTTCTAAACTTGCTTTAAATGCAATTAACTCAATCACCAAAATTTAACAGAAATTATGCTGCGAAGATTGTAGAGATTAAGGATTTTATTAAACATCCTAATCCAAAGTGTGAGAGATTAAAATGTTGTACAATTGATGGCTATTCTATTGCCGTAAGTATTGACACCAATCCTGGTACATATGTTTACTTCCCTATAGAATGTGCTATTGATGATAGGTTCCTATCCGCCAATAATCTCTTTAGAGATAAGGTTAAGAATGTTGATAAAGGACAAGCTGGATTCTTTGAAGATAACTGTAGGGTGAAGATAATCAAACTACAAGGCTATCCTTCAGAAGGATTCATTACTCCGATTACCTACCTATATAACTGGCTTACCTTAATTGGGAAGAATAATGAGGTGGTACATAAGGTTACTCCTGGCACTGAGTTTGACTCTGTGGATGGAGAAATCCTATGCAGGAAGTATGTTCCTAAGACTACTTACACTCCTGGTCAACCTAAAGAAGGTGGCAAGGTTAGGAAGAAACTTAATAGAGTGAAGAAAGTAATTGATACTCAATTTAGGTTTCATTATGACACTACTCTTATTAAGAAGTGTCCGTCAGTCATTCATCCCAATGACATTATAAGCATCACTGCTAAGGTTCATGGAACCTCTGGTATATCTGCTTATGTGTTATGCGAAAGACCTAAGAAGTGGTATGAGAAAGTATTTGAGTTTCTAACTCGTAAGGAGATAGATGACACTCGATATGATTATCTGTGGTCTTCAAGGTCTGTAGTTAAGAACCCATATTACAATGAAACTACTGGTGGTGGTTTCTACGGGGTGGATGTATGGAAGTATGCAGATGATGTTGTCAGACCCCATCTACAGAAAGGTATGACTGCTTACTACGAGATAGTAGGTTATCTGCCAAATGGCGGCGCAATTCAAAAGTTAGGTGGTAAAGCATTTGACTACGGATTTGAACCTCCTAAAGGTGAATATAAGTATGGTGAGAACTTTGGAATACAAATCTATCGTCTAACCTATACTAACCCCGACGGACGTGTATATGAGTTTAGTGCAAGACAGGTACAACAATGGTGTGTTAAAGAAGGCTTAAAGCCTGTAGAAGAATATTACTATGGCTATGCTAAAGACCTATATCCAGAACTGTCTCTGACAGAACACTGGAATGAGAACTTCATTCAGAAGTTAGCTAGTGATAAGAATTTCTTCATGGAGTGTGAATCTCCGACTTGTAATAACAAAGTCCCACATGAGGGAGTTGTTATTAAGATTGAAAACTCTCTATCCGAAGCATATAAGCTGAAGTGTATTAAATTCTTGGAAGGAGAATCTAAATCACTGGATAAGGGTGAAGTTGACATTGAAACTGAATCATAAGGTGAAATTTAAACTTGAATATGTAATGGAAGTGGGAAATCTCTATGATGATTTATTACGTAGGGATTTTACTGTTAATGCTTTAGCTAAAGACCCTGATACTGGAGAAATCATTGATTATTTTGGAGGTCTTAAAGATATTAAGGAGAAACTTCTTAGGACTCCATTACCTCCTATTATAACCTTTGATGAGATTCTCAGAGGTATAAGATTCTCTATTACCAAGAGACTACGGGTATCTGAAGATATGTGGCAGGCTTATGACTATTTCGACAAAATGCCAGTAGTGTCTGAGGAGAGCTGACAAAGTGCTTTAAGTATAACTCATCTTTAGCTCTAGGGTGGTTATCTGAACTTACTGATTTAAGAGATTACATTTTTAAGAACACTAATTTATGGCTTAAGCCAACTAGTGAGAAATAGTGGAAACTAAGAAACTAATTATCTGTAGAGGTATTCAAGGCTCAGGTAAGTCTACTTGGGCTAAACAATGGTGTCATGAAGACCCAGAACATAGAATTAGATTCAATAACGATGATATTCGTAATATGTTAGGTGACTACTGGGTTCCTAACAGAGAGAAGGTTGTTACTGCAACTTATAACACTGTACTAGCTTATGGTATGGAGAAAGGTTATAATATTGTAGTTGATAACATGAACCTTAACCCTAAGACTTGTGCCGAGTTAGAGAAGATGGTTAAGGATTTCAACGAGAATTATACCTATGATTGGAAGTATGAGGTTGAATACAAAGACTTCTTCATTCCAGTTGAGGAGTGTATTCGTCGTGATGCTATGAGACCCAATCCAATAGGGGAGAAAGTTATTAAAGCAACTTGGAGAAGGTATCGTGACTTTATTATCCAGGAAGATATTAAGAGTATGTTAAAGAGAGCACCTAAGCATGTAGATGGTGGTCGTCCTGTTATATTAGTAGACATGGATGCTACATTGTGTCTAAATACTACTGGCAGACCTTACTTTGGAGAAGGTGCAGCTGAGGGTATGCTGGATGATATAGCTATCGAAGGTACTTGTATGCTTGTCAGACGTATGTATGAGAAGTGTAAGGTATTCATTGTTACTGGTAGAGAAGGTACTCCAGAAATCATAGCTGCTACTAAGAAGTGGTTAGCTAAGCATGATGTTGTTGTCGATGAGTTATTCTTCCGACCAGTTAAGGATTATAGTCCTGGGGCTGATTGTAAGAAGAAAATCTATGAGGACAATATCAAAGGTAAGTACAATGTTCAATTCGTTCTTGAGGATAACTATAAGTGTGTCAAGATGTGGAGGGAACAAGGCTTAGTATGCTTGCAACCTAATGAAGGAAAGTTCTAATGGCAATATTAGTAGGACAGCTAATTGAAATACTGAAACAATCCGACCCTGATAGAGAAGTGGTAATACACACTCTTAAAGGGGAGAATGTTGACGTTAATGGGTACTTTGTACAGAAAGATATAAATGATACCAATTTTTACTTAACAGACTTAGACGTAATTCCACGTGACTGATTTGGATAAGAGGTTCTTAACTAATACTGATGAAACTGGAAGATTTATTGTTAAATCTCTGGTTACTGGTAAGAAGTATTATGTTGAACCAATAGGCAACGGACACCCTGCTGATTGGGGTGATATTAACCCTGCTACTAAGAAGGTAGAGGGAGATTATGGTCAGAAATATACTGGCTGTGTATCTGAGAATGGTTTCAAACTTATTGAAATGAGTCCACTTAGTGTAGTATATCAAAGAGATTTGGAATATGAGAAACTAATGAACAAGTCAAATGAAATTCAAGGGTGATATTATTATAACAGACCCATGTTATATAATTAAAGAAGACTCTGACGATTGGAATAAGTGTGGTTGGGGTGAGAATATGGGAATATTAGGTTTTACAACCTATATCTCTGAATATACTCTTTGTGGAGATTGGAGTTGTTCTACACCCCGTAAGGATGTGGAAGCACAGTTAGAGGAGCTTAATACTTTAGGAAGAGCAAGATGGGAACTTATGAAACAGTATGGAGAAGACTCAGTTCAAGCTAAAATCTACGATGATAAGATAGCTGTGTTCCTATTGGACGAAGTATTGAAATATAACCCCGACTTCGATTATCATATTAACAGAGAGTGGACTACTACACTAATCAAAGACTTTGATGGTGAAGTGAACTACTATGTTGATAGTGGAGATGATGCTCGCATCATCGGAGTAGGTAATATTAACTTCTTTACTTCACAGGTTGGAATATGACGGAGCGAGAATTTCACTTAGCCAGAAAGCCATTCTATATTGATACCGATACTTTATTGGTAAAATTCCCTACCCAGAAACACATGGATGTATCTCATGCTAAATGGCTTAGCGAGATTGGTTATCCATTCTCACATACTATTAGGGGATACTATATGAAGACTGACAATGATGAGTATCTTATGTTATACTGGAATGATTATGAAATTCCCAATGTTGTAACTGCACTCTTTACTTACCTATTTGAATACTTTCCAACTGTCAAATGGATAGGTTTAGGATGCCACAAGGGCAAGGTAGGGGAAATATGGAAACCTAAGTTAGTAATAACCAAACCAGATTATTAAACTGATATAATGTATAAATTCAATGGAGGAAATGGCGCTGTAGTCTGTGATGGATGTAGTGTCATTATGGAACAGAATATTCCATTTGATAAGTATCGTAAGGAGTATAGTGGTTATGACTTCTGCGAGCAATGCCTAAGTAATCTTACTATAGTGGATAACTTTGATATGATTGAGAATATCTTGGAATTTAATAACCAAGATGAGTTCTACTTTCTACAGATTATCCAACGTAAGAAAGATGGCAATGTAACTCAAATTGGAAACAATGGTTATAGAATTATCAAGACTTACTATATCTTTAGTAAAGACCAGTTCTTAACCAAGAAAGAGAAGATTAAAGAACTATGCCTCAAGAATAATGCCAGAGCATATATCCATCTTAATAGAAGGAATGCTCAAGAAGTAGCATTGGCTTCAATCCAGCAATATGCCAAATTAGTCTCAGAAGGTAACTCTTATCAGGGTTATAGAGTATGGGATAGTGTGTGTGGTGGAAATAGAGCTAGAGGCTATAAACCATTGTGGGTAGTTGATGTAGACTCCAAAGACCCAGAATATTTAAAGACAGTTATTGAACTAGTCAATGAATGTAGGGGTGCTGAGGAGAATAAGATAAGGTATCAAATTCCTACACTACATGGTTATCATCTAATAACTATTGGATTCGATGTTCAACAGTTCAGCCAAAAGCTGGCTATTAAGAACATGGACCCGATTGATATTCAGAAGGATAATCCTACTTTGTTGTATTATGCAACTGTTTAAGGCTTAGAAATAAGTGCTGTATTAGATTACTCGTTAGGATTTATAAAAGCAAAACACAATGAGTAATTTACCATTGGGAGCAGAGAATGACCCTTTTGCTCCATACAACGTTCAAGAAGAGACGTTCAAATTTGACTTGGGTGTTAAAGGTATAGCATGGTATGAATACTATGGCTATTTAGACATTGATGAAGCTAAGGAGACTATTAAGCAACGTCTTACAGCAGCTTTATCACAGCTTGGAGATATTGATATTAATGATGTAGACATAGCTATATATTAATGATATATTTAGTAACCAAGCAACAGTCTCTTTGGACTTCTGACAGATATAAAGTTATCAGTGCTGAAGAGGCTTTAGAATTATTATCACCTCTCAATGTAGTAGAGCTGGATACTGAAACTATGGGTTTAGACCCGTATACTAAGGAACTATTAACTGTTCAACTTGGTTGTGCAGACTTCCAAGTAGTTATTGATTGTACATCTGTTGATATACATCTATTTAAAGAGTATATTGAAAATCCACAAAGGATGTTCTTAGGTTGGAATATTAAGTTTGACTTGAAATTCCTATATCATCAGAGAATCATTCCCATGAGGGTTTATGATGGTTATTTAGCCGAGAAATTACTTTGGTTAGGTTATCCAGCAGGTATGCATGAGATGAGCTTGAAGGCTGCTAGTATCAATTATCTAGGAGTAGATATGGATAAGTCTGTACGAGGTAAGATTATACAGACTGGATTAACGGAAGATGTTATTGTATATGCTGCTGGTGATGTCTCTTATCTGGGTAAGATTAGAGATAAGCAACTTGAACAACTCGAAGCTAAAGGCTTATTAAAGGCTATTGACTTTGAGAATGAGTTTGTTAAGTGTTTAGCATATATAGAATATTGTGGGGCTAAGTTAGACGTAGGTAAGTGGAGAATTAAAATGACTACCGACCTTAATAACCTTGAGAGATATGAAGCAGAGCTAAATGATTGGGTAGAGCGTTATTGCCATGAATATGGTGATAAGGGTTATACTATCAATCAAGTTATCCACATTGATAAATGGTATAAGACAGAGGATGCACTCAAAGAAGAGAGAGCTAAATTACCTCTTAATGCTGTTAGAGCACCAGAGTTTGATTCTACTGGAGCGAGTCATGACAGTGAAGCTTATGTCATTAAGCAAACTGGTAACTACTGTTCTGTTAATATGCAAGGTGATTTGTTTAGTGGTTTTGATACTAAGCCAAGATGTCATATAAACTGGACTAGTTCCCAACAAGTAATCCCATTATTTGAAGAATTGGGATTGAATCTAAGAGTATTGGATAAGAAGACCAAGCATTATAAGAAGTCTGTGGATATTAAAGTGGTAGAACCACAGGCATCTAAGAGTCCTCTAATTCCAATCTATATAAAGTACAAGAAAGCTGCTATCATTGTTAATACCTTTGGTCAGAAGTTCTTGAACTTGATAAACCCCGTTACTGGTAGAATACATGCCAATTTCAATCAGTTAGGAACGGATACTGGTAGGTTGAGTTCAACAGAACCTAATCTACAGAATCTACCACATGATGCTCAGACTAGAGCGTGCTTTGTTTCCGATACAGGTAATAAATGGATTTCAGCCGATTATAGTGGTCAAGAGTCATATTTAATGGCATCTATGGCTAACGATGAGGCTATGCTGGAAGAACTTACTAATGGTAGTGGTGACTTACATAGTCTAACCGCCAAGATGGTATTCCAACAAATCCCAAGGGATATGCCCCTAAAGGATATTAAGAAGAACTTTAAAGACCTAAGGCAGGAAGCTAAGGGTTATGAGTTCTGTTTCAATTATGGTGGTCAAGATAGTACCTTAATAAGGAATTATGGTCTTGACGCCAAGAGAGCTAAAGAAATCTATGAGAACTATATGTTAGGTTTTGCTGGCTTGAAGAGGTATCAGGATTTCCGTAGAGTAGATGTTATGCGTAAAGGTTATATCTTATTAAGTAAGATAACTGGGCATAAGGCATATATCTATGACTACGATGAACTTAAAAGACAGATGGACAAGCAAGAAGACCCTGAGTTCTGGGCATATTATAGAGAAATGAAGCAGGAGAATCCTGAGTGCGATACAGTACAAGGTGTCAGGCGGTTAGCCAGACGTAAAGCTGAGTCTGAGAAGCAATCTATTAATTACCCTATTCAAGCTGCTGGGGCACTAACATTCAAATTAGCGTCTATAAAGCTCTTTAATTGGCTTAGGAAGAATAATTTGCTGTTCATAGTTAAATATTGTATTCCAGTACATGATGAAATTAATCTTGAAGCTCCAGATGAAATTTCAGAAGAAGTTGCAGATATATTAGTTAAGTGCATGGTAAGTGCAGGCAAACCGTTCTGTACAAGAGCACATTTAGGTGCTGATGTAGAGATTGGGGACCATTGGATTCATTAATATGAGTAAATATTTAGACCTAAGTTCAGTAATTGATGTAGAACCTGAGGTATCTCATGTATTAAATCTTGTCGATGATGAAGAGGATAATCGATAACAAGTATCTAGGAATATCTGAGGATTGATGCATACTGAAATAGAGAGGAAGTTCATAGTTACTGACAGTACCTTTAAGGAGAGTGCTGTCAGAATTATGGAAATTCATGAGTTTCTAGGAGGAGACACCATGAGAATCAATTATGAGGATAAGTATAATCCTTATATAAAGATTGAAACTCTTGAAGGTACTATGAAAGCCTCTGTAGGAGATTATATCATTAAGGGAGTGAATGGAGAGTTCTACCCTTGTAAGCCAGATATATTTGAGAAAACTTATGAAGAGGTAGCTGAATGAGACTGATAAAACCATCATTTGAAATACTAGAACAAAAGCCTGGATTAGATGGGCTGTTACAACATATAGAAAGATGTGGTAGGACTTGTTATAAGTCAGAAGATAAGATTACAGAGAAAAGTGCTCCTAAGTTCGTAGATATGCTTGTCAAACGTGGTCATACTGCAATGGTTGAGCATGGTACTGTATATCTCACCCTTGATATGAGTAGTAGGAATAAGTATTTTAAGTACTGTACTAACAAGTACTCTAATGCTATAAGTACTGGAGAAGCTGAAGCCTGGATTGGTTATGTAACAACTAACTACAGAGTACTATTGCAGGAGGGTTGGCTCAGTGATTTAGAGCACATAACAGAACCTACTAAGCATATCCGCAGAATAACTGTTAAGTTTGTATGTGATAGGGGAGTTAGCCATGAGTTTGTAAGGCATAGAGTATTCTCATTTGCTCAGGAAAGTACTAGGTATTGTAACTATAGTAAGGATAAGTTTGGTAAGGAATGTACATTTATTATTCCTTGCTGGCTTGATATTCCAGAAGGGGAAGCATGGTTCCACGATGGTATAAATTATAGAGTTGGAGAGTCTGTGAATCCCAGGGCTTGGACAAGAAATAGTAGCTGGAAGGAGGTTGATACATATCTCATGGTTCTAGAAACTGCTGAAGAGAGATATTTTGACTTGTTAAGTCAAGGTTGGATTGCACAACAAGCTAGAGCAGTTCTTCCCAACAGTCTAAAGACTGAGTTAATTATGACTGGTACCATAGCACAATGGGAGGGATTCTTTAAGCTGAGAGATGCCAATGATGCACATCCTCAGGCAAGAGAGTTAGCTACACCATTACATGAGGAATTTATCAGAAGAGGTTTATTGCAATGAAAGCAGAGGAGTACTTTGGAGACTGGATTGATAAGCAAGAACTACGCAAGGTAGTTTTCTTAGGGCCCACAGAAGGGAGTAGCTACTGGAATATTATTCGGTAACTCCGAAGATACTCCAGAGGATAGGTTATCTCCTTCGCTTCAAATAGTTAAAGAGGCGGCTATTAATTATGAAATTCCCCATAACCGAATAGAGTTTGACAATACGTTAGAGTCTTGGGCTAAACAGGGAATATTAATGATTAATACTGCCCTTACTTGTGAAGTAGGGTCACACTTTGAATTATGGAAGCCGTTTGTATCTAAACTAATTCACAATCTTAGTTATAAGAACAATGGTATAGTGTATTTACTGATATTAATGAGGTATTAAAGAAGCAGTATAACTATCAAATAGAATTTTATAAGGAGACGGAATATGGAGTTTGTTGAGAGGAAGTCAGTCAATGACAAATTAAGGAAGTATGACCATTTAGCTAAGGATGATGACTTTATAGAAGTTACTGAATGGGCTAATGGTGAAGGTTGGGATGTTACTATCAATGAGAAGCAACTACTCCTAACTAGAGGACAGCTAGATGCTATTGAATACCTAACTAAGAGTTTGGATTATAAAAATTAGTAAAGATGAAAGAACAAAAGTTTGAATTTAATCCTGAGAAGACTTTCTTCACATCTGATACACATTTTGGTCATGCTAACATAATTAGATTATGTAATAGACCATTTAAAGATGTAGAGGAGATGAATGAAAAGTTGATTGAGAACTGGAATAAAGTAGTTCCAGAGGACGGTACAGTCTTCCATTTGGGAGATTTTGCCTTCGGTGGTAGCACACTGTGGAATAGCATTATCCCTCGTCTAAACGGACAAATCTACTTGATTATTGGTAATCACGATAGAAAGAATCTAAGACAAGGTTATATGCACCAATTTGCTACCGTAATACCTCAAATGCAAATTCAGATAGAGAAGAGAAGTATCTATTTGAACCATTATCCATTCCTGTGCTATGGTGGTTCATATCGTAACGATGCTGATGCTGTATGGCAGTTATTCGGTCATGTTCACTCTGGTCCGACTAGTTCTGGATTGGATTGTGATAGGTTAGTTCATCTATTCCCATATCAGTATGATGTAGGTGTAGACAACAATAGCTATACTCCAATCTCTTGGGAAGAAGTAAAGAAAAAGATTCAGCACCAAATAGATGGAAGAGGAACTATTTCTTATAAAGTATATAAACTAAATGACTAAAATATCTTTAGAAATCGACGGCAGGGTACTATCTATGGAGTTACCTTATAATGATGCAACAGCAGAAGAACTTATTAAGGACTCACTAAGAGAAGCTGCCCAGGATTATAAGGAGGATATAGAATTAGGAGCTAGAAATGAAAATATGTGTAACGTCTGACTTACATGGTATTCTTCCTAAGATAGAAGAACCTTGTGAAGTAGTGCTGATATGTGGAGACATTATGCCACTGCGTATGCAGAGGAACATCCCTCAGAGTGAAAAGTGGTTAAAGACCACATTCGCTGATTGGGTTAATAATCTCCCATGTGAATCAGTAATCATGGTAGGAGGTAATCATGACTTTGCCTTAGCTAATATGTATAGGCAACCTCTAAAGATTAACTCAATATTGAGTAATCCTACTAATGGTAAACTTGAGTTATTAGATAATGAAGCAACATCTGTTGTTAGTAAGGATGGTAAGGTATATGATGTATGGGGAACACCATATTGTAAAATCTTTGGTAACTGGGCATATATGTATGAGCCAGAGACTTTGATTAAAGCATATGAGTCTATGCCTGAACATTGTGATATTGTTATATCTCATGATGCACCTAAACTATGTGGTCTTGGTGTTATTCACCAGAGATTTGACAGGGAAGATGCTGGTAATCCTTGGTTAGCTGATGAAATGCTCCGTAAACATCCTAGATATACATTCTGTGGACATATTCATAGTGGTGAACATGAACTGCAAACCCTTGACGATATGAAGATGGCTAATGTATCTTTAGTAGATGAAACTTACACTGAAACTTTTAAACCTTTATATCTCGATGTCAAATAATAAAGTTGTAGTACAAGGAGGAGTTGGATTCCCTGGATTGTTGTTTATAGTACTGTTAGTTTGTAAACTATTTGGTGCTAACATAACATGGTTCTGGGTATTCGCACCATTATGGATTCCTCTTGCATTAATAGCAGGATTCTTTATTGTATCAATTCTAATTGCAATACTTGTAGCATGGAAAAGAAAACTACTTTAGTAGTTGTGGACTTCCAGTATGACTTCTGTCTACTGGGAGCACCACTCTACGTTCCTGGGTCTGATAAGGCTCTGTGGAACATTTCTCATTTAATTGAGAACAAGAAAGTTGATAGAGTAATATTCACTGCTGATTGGCATCCAGCTAATCACTGTTCATTCAAAAGGAATGGCGGTGAATGGAATGACCATTGTGTGCAGTTCTCTAAAGGCGCAGCTATACATGATTTGTTATTGTATGGTTGCTGGTATACCTTATGAAGTACTCACTAAAGGAGTTTTACCCAGTTCTGAAGAATACGGGGTTAAGGTAGCTCCTGCTACTATAAGGGTTAACTATCATACTATCTATAGCCATTCTATGGGTATTGATATTAACCCAGACGACTTGCACTTCTGGAAGTTTAATGATTCCCCAACTCAGAATAGACAGAATGTGTCATTTAGATACTATGCTCTAGTTGACGCACAGCCAGGTAATATCAGTGTAGGCACTGGTAATGACAGGGGAGGATGAAGTGGAAGCTATAGGATGGATTCCAGTAGACTCTATTGATAAATATCAGTGGGCATTTGGTCACGATGAAATCATTAAGGAGTTTACTGAGTGGATGCACCTAGAAGATGGATATGCAAGACTTAGACCCAGTATGACATACTTTATAAGTGGACATAGAGACTTAACATGGGGTTTGAGTGATGCGGATGTTGAACAAGCAATACATATTCTAAATGATGCCAATACAGCCACTAAGGCACATCTATAATGACCCTTCGTTAGATAGAGAACTTCTATTGAGGAAGCTAGCATCTCTTAGACTAAAGAGTATGATTAGTATTGAAGAATATGAGTATTTAAGACATTTAATAAGAAAGGAGAACGAGAATGCTCAGAGAGCAAATGGATGCACTTATTAAGCAGTCTATGCTTGATAAGAATGTAAAGAGGACAGAGGTACTAAGAGCTATTAAGAATGAGTTCTTAGTGTATCAAACTGCTAAAGGTGCTAAGCCTTTAGATGATGCAGCCGAGTTTACTATTCTTCGTAAGATGGTAAAACAGAGATTGGATAGTAGAGACCAATACATTGCAGCCGGAAGGAAAGACTTAGCCGATAATGAATCCAAAGAGATTCTTGTGCTTGAGTCTTTCCTTCCGAGTGAAGCCTCACCTGAGGAAATTACTAAAGCAATCTATGAGGTTATCTCAGAGAAGGGTTGGGGTGACGGAGAGACAGGTCCCCAAATCCCGAAGAAGTGCATGGGAGAGGCTATTAAGCTGGTCAAGGCAAAGCTTACTAATGTAGATGGTAAATTGTTAGCTGACACAGTTAAAACCTATCTCGTATGACACTAAAAGAAATAGTAACTCTTCCTGCTGAAGCAAAGTTTACTCATGCAATAGCTGGAATTCTCTATTATAGAATCACAACTGATAATATAGTAGTAGAGTTTCCTATTGACATGAATGATAAGGTAGGTACAACTACATTTGTAGCTTCTTATAAGCCTATTACA
>OBKK01000262.1_pt1 | contig 21461 bp, 20 predicted proteins | sample 1503221 | NCBI WGS metagenome assembly OBKK01 (sample SAMN02044683, study PRJEB22538) | human gut metagenome | reverse complement strand
GGTGGAGGTCGCGAGTCCGAGCCTCGTCTACCGCTCCACATGCGGGTGTAGCTCAATGGTAGAGCTCCAGCCTTCCAAGCTGGTCACGTGGGTTCGATTCCCATCACCCGCTCCAGCACAGAGGGTGCTCTTCATGAGTTCACCTCAAGAAACCGTCCGAAAGGGCGGTTTTTTTGTTTTATCTGCCTTGCCTGCTTATTTGGAAGCATCGCCATAGCCAGCCAGTGTGCATATCACATTATACGGATGATATTTCTATCACAGAGGTTTTCGCTTCTTCGGAGACGACCCAAAGGCTTTCCGTTCGCCCTTGGGCAATCCTCGGTGCTTTTCGTTCTCCCAAACACCTGCCCAATTGCAGCTTGATTTCCTCTGAAATAGCAAAAAAGCCCCGTCGGCACTCCGATTGCTCGGAAACACCGACGGGGTTTTTCGTGTGCTATTGCACCGCTGATTGATTGCTCCCGAAGGAGCCGTCAATTAATAGCGGGAAGCGCGCTGAGCGTCGAAGCACTCACGGCAGAGCACGGGACGGTCGCCACGGGGCTGGAAGGGCACCTGGGTGGCCTTGCCGCAGTTCGCGCACACCACGTCATACATCTGACGGGGAGCGGAAGAACCGTTGCCGTTCTGGGCGCGACGAGCCGCGCGGCACTTCGGGCAGCGAGAGGGCTTGTTCATGAAGCCCTTCTCGGCGAAGAAAGCCTGCTCGGACGCGGAGAACACGAATTCCTGGCCGCAGTCGCGGCAGACAAGCGTTTCATCTTCGTACATGGTTGGGAAACCTCCTTCAAATTGTCACCCATACCGTTGCCTTGAGGTCATCTGCTTCCATGGTTTTGCTCCAGTTTCCCGGCGCAGGTCATGTGACAACCAAAGGGAGATTAGAACCTTGGATTCCTGGTTGGGCTGCAGGGAATATTATAACACGGTTTGCGGAAAATGTACAGACCTTCTGGAAAATTATTTTCGTCCCGTTTTTAAGGGGAATCATGGTCGAAAAAAGATTCTTGTAGTGTCCATTATTTCGTGTAATCTGCACCAAAAGAATCATAATATTGCTTATCGTCTCTTCTTCGATTTTCTTTCATCCATTATAATAGATAAAACCCGAACAATTGGGGCAATAAGAAAGAAGGAATATGAACATGACCGTAAATTATCAGGATTTGGGGCTTCGAGTGCGCGATGCCCGCAAAGCGAAGCATCTAACGCAGGAGCAGCTGGCGGAGAAGGTCGGCATTTCCTCGTCTTTCATGGGGCACATCGAGCGCGGCACGCGCATTGCCAGCATTGATACGCTGGTTTCCATCTGCAATGTGCTGTCAGTGTCGCCATGTCTGCTGCTGGGCGCGAGCTTGTCCGAGAACGCGGTGGACTTCCCCTATACCAACGATAACCGCGAGCGTTCGTTCATGCTGGACTTCGTAAGTTTGGCGCAGCGCACGGTCCGCCGCTGGGATGAGACGGAAAGTGCGCCGGAGGAAGCGCCGAAAACGGAAGAATAATCGCTGAAATCAAAAAGGATGTCAGGAGGATTTCGCTCCTTGACATCCTTTTGTTATGCCGTCTTGTTTTCTGTCAGGTTCCGCAGCAGACCCTCGCAGCCGCGCAGAATATCGCGGTATGCCCGGTCAAAGTCATCCGTATACCACGGATCTTCAATGTCGCCCTGCCGCTCGGCAAAGTCCAGCAGCAGATGCAGCTTCGCCTGCTGCTCCTTCGGACACAGAGCACGCAGCTTCTTCAAGTGTCCCCACTCCATGCCGATAATCAAATCCGCCGTTTCAAAATCCTCCGGCGTAATCTGCCGCGCACGATGCTCCGTGCAGGGCACCCCGTGCTTGACCAGAATTCGGCGCGCGGGCGGATAGATCCCGTTGCCAATTTCCTCGCTGCTCAGTGCGGCGGAATCCACCTCAAACTCGCCAGACACATGCCGCTGCTGTGCCAAGTACCGGAACACCATCGCTGCCATAGGGCTGCGGCAAATATTGCCGTGACACACAAATAGGATTTTCACCCGCATTCGCCTCCCTGCTATCAGTATAGCACACTTGTGCAGGAAATTCAACTATTATTTCCCAGTTTTCGCTTGTGATTCTGTGAATTGTTTGTAAAATTCGCAGAGCAATCACCACACAGGCGGTGTCCAGAGGGTGATTTCGCCCGTCGCAAGCGTTTTCGGCACGTCAATCAGCCGCTGATTGCTGCTGCCGCGGTAGAGCAGCGACAGCGACTTCTGCTCCTGCACGAAGCGTCCATCCACCAGCACGTCGATGCCGTGCAGCAACGCCATGCGCGCCGGGTTGTTCTCCTTCAGCAGCGCATCGAGCGTGAAGCCCGTGTAGCACCAAACGTTAAGGTGCTTTGCGTGCGCCGCGTCCGCAATCGTGCGGCAGGCTTCGGGCTGGCACATGGGTTCGCCGCCGGAGAGCGTCACGCCGTCCAGCAGCGGATTCTCGCCGATTTTGCGGATGATGCCGTCGGTGGCCATCAGCGTGCCGCCGGCAAAGTCATGCGACGCGGGATTATGGCAGCCGGGGCAGTGGTGCGGACATCCCTGCACGAACACAGTATAGCGGACGCCCGGCCCATCGACGATGCTGTCGTCTGCCAAACCAAAGATGCGGATTTCCATGGTAATTGACCCTCTTTCGCGGTGGATGAATGAATGACGGAAACGCCCTCCCCCGAAGGAGAAGGCGTTTTATGGGGAAACGCCGGGGCGTTGCCCCAGACCCTACCAGAGGCGCTGTCTCTGGACTCCGCAAGGGGCAATTGCCCCTTGACCCTTTTTGGGCTGCCCGGCTTGGTCGCACTACCAAACGCTCTGGATAAAGGGGGCGTTTAGTCCACTTTGATTCGCTTCATGCGTTCCGTCACGCGGGTGGTTTCCCCACGGTGGCAGCACGGGCAAGTATCGTCGATAATGCCATTATAGCCGCACAGCGGGTCACGGTCAACCGGGTGGTTAATCGAACCGTAGCCGATGCCGATGTCGTGCATATAGCGCACAATCTTCTCGAACGCGTCGAGGTTCTTCAGCGGGTCGCCGTCCATCTCCACATAGGAGATATGGCCGCCGTTGGTCAGCGCATGATACGGCGCTTCCACGCTCAGCTTATGGAACGCCGTGCAGTGGTAGTAAACCGGCACATGGAAGGAGTTCGTGTAGTATTCGCGGTCGGTCACGCCGGGGATGATGCCGAAGCGCTGCTTGTCGAGGCGAATGAAGCGGCCGGACAGGCCTTCCGCAGGCGTGGCAATGACAGAGTAGTTCAGCCCCGTCTCCGCGGACACCTTGTCGGTATATTCGCGCATCGTGCGGATGATTTTCAGACCCAGCTTCTGGCTTTCCTCGTCCTCGCCGTGATGCTTGCCGCGCAAGGCAACCAGCGCTTCCGCCAGACCAATGAAGCCGATGGTCATCGTGCCGTGCTTGAGCACTTCGCCCACCTTGTCGTTCCAGCTCAGCTTTTCGGAGTCAATCCACACGCCCTCGCCCATCAGGAACGGGAAGTTCTTCACGCGCTTGTTGCTGATGATGCGGAAGCGTTCGTTCAGCTGGTCAATCACCAGTTCCATGCGCTCCTGCAGCACCTTGAAGAACACATCGACGTTGCCGTTCGCCTCAATGGCAATGCGCGGCAGGTTGATGGACGTGAAGGACAGATTGCCGCGGCGCGGGGCGATTTCGCGGTCGGGGTCGTAGACATTGCCCATCACGCGGGTGCGGCAGCCCATGTAGGCGATTTCGGTTTCCGGATGGCCGGGCTTGTAGTACTGGAGATTGAACGGCGCGTCCACGAAGGAGAAGTTCGGGAACAGGCGCTTTGCGCTCGTACGGATAGCAAGGCGGTAGAGGTCGTAGTTCGGGTCGCCGGGGTTGAAGTTGACGCCTTCCTTGACGCGGAAAATCTGAATCGGGAAAATCGGCGTTTCGCCGCCGCCCAGACCTGCTTCCGTCGCCAGCAGCACGTTCTTCATCACCAAGCGGCCTTCAGGCGACACGTCCATGCCGTAGTTGATGGACGAGAACGGTACCTGCGCGCCCGCGCGGCTGTTCATGGTGTTCAGGTTGTGGATGAGCGCCTCCATTGCCTGATAGGTCGCCTTGTCCGTCTCCTGCTCGGAGCGGCGCTGCGTGAAGTCGAGAATGCGGGCAATCATCTGCTCGTCCGCCACATACTTCGTCAGCAGTTCTGCCATGCGTGCGCGGTGGTCAGCGTTCTCTTCCAGCGTGGGTTCGAGGTTCTCCGCCTTGGTCTGCGCCACCAGTTCATTGGCGTGCGCATCGCACTCCGCGTCGTTCAGCAGCAGCTCCAGCGCACGGGAGAGGTTCATGCGGTAACGCTTGATGAACGTCTTTTTCACGCCGGGCGCCATGCCGTAATCGAAGTCCACAATCGCCTGTCCGCCGTGCTGATCGTTCTGGTTCGCCTGAATCGCAATGCACGCCAGCGCCGCGTAGGACGTGATGTCCTGCGGCTCACGCAAATAGCCGTGCCCCGTGGAGAAGCCGCCCTTGAACAGGCTCTTCAGCTCAATCTGACAGCACGTCGTCGTCAGGGTGTAGAAGTCCATGTCATGAATGTGGATATCGCCGTCCATGTGCGCCTGACCAAATCGCGGATCCATGACGTACTTCTCGTAATACTGCTTTGCGCCTTCGCTGCCGAATTTGAGCATTGCGCCCATGGCAGTATCGCCATTGATGTTGGCGTTCTCGCGCTTGATGTCGGATTCGCTGGCATCTTTGAACACAATGTCCCCAAACGTGCGCATCAGGCGGGAGTTCATCTCGCGGACGCGGCTGCGCTCGGCGCGATAGAGGATGTAGGACTTCGCCGTGCGGGTGAAGCCGTTGCGCATCAGCACCTGCTCCACCGTGTCCTGCACCTGCTCCACGCTGGGGATGGCGCTGATGTTCTCGTTGTTCTCCAGCAGGCGGACAACTTCCTCCGTCAGCTTGCGGCTCGTCTCATGCCCGCGCGCACTGCCCGATGCCTGAAAAGACGCGAAAATGGCCTGCTCAATCTTGTCCTGATCAAAAGGAACTTCGCGTCCGTCGCGTTTGCGAATCATATCAATGCCCATGGTCGGTGCCTCCATCATTCTCTATTCTATCCGTATTATTTCCCATGTGAGAACCAATTGATAACCAGCCGTTCATTCGGCATAAGTTGTGGATGTTTTCTCCTGCCCATGCTACATATAGTGTCTGCAAAGCAGGAACGAAAGCCATCATACACCACTGGAGCCGCTCTTGTCAATGCTGAATCTGGTCGAAATGGACAGCCGAAAACCGCCCGAAGCGCCGCAAGCCCGGTAAACAGAACAGCTTCCACTGGCGGCGAAAATCGGGCGAAAAAACGTTTTTTCTGCGTTCCCGAACTTTCCCCGCTTGATACGGCAGATTTGTCCGTATTATGCGCTTGTCTGCGGGGAGTGCGCATATGAATTTGAAAATCGGATTACTCCTCCAGCAGCAGCCGCTGACCCCAGAAGCAGCATAATCCCCTTGATGAGCCGAGACGCAATCGTCTGCATGATTTTTCCTCAGAGCAATAATGTGAACAGCTGTTTTTCCACCGGCAGCGCCCGAAACTCAAACCAGTCCGGATGTTCCTTCACAATGCCTGTCCAGAGCGCCTCTTCCGTCTCCGGAATTGTCCCTGCCGCCAGCAATGCCCGTAATTGCTCCCCAATGGCGCTCATCAGCGGCTTTATCTGCTTGTCCGGCACAACGACCATGGACAGGTCGAGGCGGTTTCTGACGCTTGCCAGCACGATTTTCTCGCCGCACAGCCGCTTCCACGGCAGCGCCATGCCGGTATAGAGCGGATAGCGCACACAGTCCGGCGCCATCCAGATATAGTGCGTGCTGGACAGCACCCGGTCGCGCGCCGCGCTGAGCATCGCCGCGCGGCTAAACAGCGGCGGTTTGCCCGTCGGCATCGGCAGAGCATAGCGCGGCTTGTATTCCAGCACGTTCGGGTGGAACTCCGCCACTTTGCGCAGCTTCAGCCCCTCGGCATAGCACAGCAGCGCCAAATCCTGCATTTGCGTCAGCTGGCGCAGCCAGTGCATCCCCTCTTCGTCCAGCGATGCCGGGCAGACCGTCACGCACAGCGGCATCGGGTCGGTGCGCTTCCTGCGCCGCCGCTGCACTGCCGACTTGATGCGCATCAGCGGCGTCACCGCCAGCGTCATGTCGAGGCTGTTTGACTTCAAGCCTCGCTTCGCCGCCGCGGACAGCGTACCCGCCGCGAAGTCAACGCCGTATTCTTCCTTTAGCTGCGCCAAGCCATCCTCCTGCGGGTCTATCCGCACGGGCGGCACGGGCAAATCGTGCGTCAGGGTGATGACGGGCTGATTCAGCGTGCAGCACTGCCAGCCCTGCACCATCGCGCGCAGGAACGCTGTACCGCTCCCTTGCGCCATCGCCCGGATGAAGCCCGCGCGTGCAAAGAAGAAGTTCGGATGCCAAAACGCGCCCGGCATCGGGTGCGCCGCGAGCGTCAGGGGCATTCCGTGCGCAAAGCACAGCGTGCCGTCCGGGTCGATGCGCTCCGCCGCAACCGGACAGACCGCGCCAATCGGGTCATCCTGCGCCGGCAGATAGCCAGTCAGCACCGCCTGAGCGTTTTCCACCGGGCAGTCGTTCAGCGCGCGCAGGAGCTTCTTCTCCCAGTCGCGCTCAAAGCGCATCGCCGGATGCGCCAGCAGCGCATAGCGTTCGCCGTGCCAGAGCGTTTCCATCGCAGCAAAAGTCATTTCCGGGCTGACAAGGTATCGCAGCGCCCCGAACGCCGCCATATTGCATTCTTCGGGGGATGTCGGGGCTTCCGGCAGCACCAGCGCGTACGACAGCGCGTTGCGGTGCAAGGCGTTCTCCCGCGCAGAGGTCAGCGCCTCGGTCGCTTCCGCCCAGTTCGCCGCCTGCATCAGTATCAGGATTCGCTCCATGTCGTTCCTCCGTTATACTATTTTTAGGGCAATACCGCACAAATGAGTTGGTGCGATGGCGAATGCATTTTTTGTCAGATGCGATTGCAGAAATCGAAGGTTTACTGGAGGTAAATCGAGATTTCTGCAAGAAGCAGATGGTGCAGGTGAATCTGAAAATAGTATTATTTTCTCAGCGCCCGAATGCCCAGCGAGATGGCGTAGCACACCGCCGCGAACAGCACAATCGCTGCACCCGCCGTCGTATCCAGATAATACGCGCAAATCAGCCCCGCCACGCCGCACACCAGCGCAATCACCACGCTGTACACCGCGTGCTGACGGCTTGACCGCGCCAGATTGCGCCCCGCCGCCGCGGGCAGAATCAGCAATGCGTTAATCAGCATCACGCCGACCCAGCGAATCGCCAGCATAACCGCGACCGCCACCAGCACTACGAACGCGCACTCCACCAGCCGATTATGGATGCCTCGGCTGCGCGCCAGGGACGGGCTGATGCCCGACAGCAGCAGCGAATTGTACATCACCGCCCACAGCGCAATGCCCGCCACAAGCGCAATCAGCAGATAGAGCAGGTCGCTGTCCTGTACCGCCAGCACATCGCCGACGAGCAGGGACGAATACTTCGCGAATCCACCGCCCATAGACAGCACCAGCACGCCCGCCGCCACTGACGTGGACGAAAAGACGCTGATGATTGTATCGGTGGACGCTGCCCCGGTCTGCTTGATGCGGCAAATCAGCAGCGCCCAGACGATGCCGAACACCAGCATCGCCAGCAGGTCGCTCGACACGCCGAGCAGGATGCCCAGCCCGATGCCCGTCAGCGCGCTGTGACCCAGCGCATCGGAGAAGAACGCCATCTGCTGGTTGACCGCCATCGTGCCGAGCAGCCCCAGCAGCGGCGTCAGCAGCAGAATCGCCAGCAGCGCATTGACCATGAAGTCAAATTGCAGAAATTCAAAGGGCAGCAGTGTTTGCACGAACGCGCGAATCGCATCCATCACGCCCGACCTCCTTTCGTCTCGTCATCCACCACGGCGGCGGCGCGGGCGATTTCCTCCTCGGGCGTTTCCGCCTTGCGCCCCATCCAGCGTTCCGCGCCATGCAGCCGCTGGGCATTGAGCGTCTTTGCGCCCAGGCCGAACACCTTCTGGAATTCCGGCGATGCGAACACGTCATCCGGCTTGCCCTGCTTCAGCACCGTCTTGTCCAGCAGCACCACATGGTCAGCGTACTGGCGGACGACGTTCAGGTCGTGGCTGACGAGCAGAATCGCCATATGGTGATGCTCCTTCAGGCGCACAACGGTATCCAGGAACATCTGCAAGCCGTTCTGGTCAACGCCGGAGACGGGCTCGTCCAGCACAAGCAGGTCAGGGGCGGGATGCAGCGCCAGCGCGAGCAGCACGCGCTGCAGTTCACCGCCGGAGCAGCGGCCGAGCGGACGGTGCAGCAGCTTTTCGCCCTCCACCATTTTCAGCGCCTCCATCACCTGCGCGCGGGTCTTTTTGCCGACCCCCGTCCACACCGGGCGGCGCGTCAGGCTGGCGGCGAGGAAGTCCTCCACCGTCACGGGCATCTCCTTGTCGAATTCCAGATGCTGCGGCACATACCCCGTGCGCATATGCGCCACGTCGCGCCCTTCGCCGTCCACATGACGAATCGTACCGCCGTGAGCGTATTCCCCCAGCAGGGCGCGGATGAGCGTCGTTTTGCCCGCGCCGTTCTGGCCGATCAGCACCGTCAGCTGACCGCAGTGGATGTGCATCGACACATCCTGCAAAAGCGTCTGTCCGCCGCGCACCACGGAGACATTCTCCAGCGCAATGCGGCACAGCTTGCAATTATCTGCCATTTTATTCCCCTCCTTGGGAGATTCGTGCGATTCTTGCACCATGTTAGTATACCATGCTTTCCGCGCGGATTCTACCCTTTTCTTTTTCCATCGGCAGGAGTTTCGCATTTTTTCGCGTATTATCATAAAGAAGAGCGAATCGTCTGCATGGGCGGTTTCGGAGGATAAAGGAGGATTTTCTCATGATTGCTTTGGCTTGCGACCACACCGGCATTGAACTCAAAAAGGAAATGATGAAGCTGCTGGATTCGATGGGGCTGGAATGGAAGGATTTCGGCACGGACACGGCGGTCTCCTGCGATTATCCCGTATATGGCTACCGCGCGGCGAAGGCGGTTGCGTCTGGCGAATGCGACCGCGGCATCCTGATTTGCGGCACGGGCATCGGCATTGGCATTGCGGCAAGCAAGGTGAAGGGCACGCGCGTCTGCACCTGTTCGGACGTGTACAGTGCCGAATTGAGCAAGCGCCACAACAACAGCAACATCCTGACGATGGGTGCGCGCGTCGTCGGCGTTGACTTAGCGAAGATGATTGCGACCCACTGGCTGACCGCCAAGTTTGAAGGCGGCCGTCACCAGCGCCGCATCGACATGATTACGGCAATTGAGAACGGCGCGGAGCTGTAAGGGAGACCCAAGGGGCTTTGCCCCTTGACCCCAGCAGGGCGCTGCCCTGCACCTGCGAAGGGTCTTCGACCCTCTCGACACCCTTCTCGCGATTGAGTTGAGCGCACTTTCATGCTTTGCCCGCGTGTTTATCCGCGGGAAAGTTAGTCAGCCGACCGCCTCGTTGACCGTTTCTTCCTGCATCGCGTCCCACAGTTCCGTCTGCTCCTGCACGAAGTTCTCATCCGGCATCAGCGGCGTCGCGGTGTCCTGATCGTAGGAAACCGTCATCTGCACCAAGACGGCAGCATAACCCAGCCCATCGACATTGACTTTCTTGTTCAGCCCGACCTTCTTGCCGTCAAAGCGCCGCGTACCCAGCGTCTGCGCGGAGAGGGCGGATTTTGCCACATACACCGCCGCGCGGTCAATCGTGCCATCCACCGTCAATTCCGCCGATACGCTCAATTGACCGTTGCGCACCGTGAACGTTACGCAGCCAAGCTGCACATCGCCGGAGACCATCGGCACGACCATCGGCAGTTGATTATTCAGCGCGCTCAAATCCAGCAAAATCGCCTTTTTAGGCGACGAAACGCCGCTAATATCCGACAGCGGCAGTCCCGCCGTCGTGACGTTGGAATCCGTCAATCTTGGCGCAACGCGAACGACCGTGAAGCTGTTTTCACCGCTGTCCGTGGACAGGGTGACGCGATACGTCGTCTGTGCGCCAATCTGCGGCAGATACACTTCCTCTGACGCGAACATTCCGCTGCACACGCCGTAATCGCGCTGATAAACCGTCGCTCCCCACTCGTCGCGGATGGTCATTGTAACGCGGCTGTCCGCATCCAGCGGACATGACACGGACAGATACCCCTTGTCGCTCGTCACACTGCCGCCCTGCGACGCATCCGCATAGTACACATCTTCCGCCAGCGCCGGAAAAACTGCCAGCAGCATGAGCAGCAGCGCCAGAAATACACCCTTTTTCATTAGGGGATTCACCTCTATGAGATATTATGAGATATTGCGCAGACCTTCCCGCCTGCACTGATTCAACGATTTTCTGATGGTTTTTCATCCCGCGCAAAAGGGCTTTTCTCAGTCCACCATCAATGTAACCACCGCCGGCACAATCACCTCGCGGAAGCGCAAATCTGCGCGTTCCGCCAGCACGCCGGGGGTAATGCACTGGTCGATTTTCGCAAATTCCGGCACATTGATTGTCTCGGAGGACGTTGTCGTCAGCGTATGCACGTCGTTTTGGAAGGTATCGCCGCGCTGCGGGCGGATGACCACCAGCCCCAAGCGTTTCATGGCGTATTCCAGCCGGGTCAGCTGGCTGAGCATTACCGCGCGCAGTTCCAGCAGGGGCTTGGCTTCCTCGGCGCTCATTTCCGGCTTCATCAGCTTGGCAATCGCCTGATCCACCGCGTCGCCGAGTTTCGTCGCCATGCCGACGTAGCACTGCCCCAGCATCCGCGTATCCGCCTGATAAATCGCCGTCTGCCACTGCTGCATCCGGGCGTTCTGCTCCTCCTGCATCCGCGCGAAATCCTGCCGCAGTTTGTCGTACTGCATCCCCGCGTCGTCAAACAGCTGCGCCGCCCAGCGCGCTTCATCCTCCATCCGCTCGCGAACCGCCTTCTGCTGCTGTCCAAACGCCTCTTGGAATTTGGCGCGCCCTGCCTGTGCAAACTGGGCTTCCTGCGCCTTCAGTTTTTCTTCAAATTCCGCCAGCAGCTTTTCCTTTATCGGCTTGATTTCTTCCTCTGCCCTGCCGGTACGGGCTTCCTCTGCCTTCCTATTCGCTTCCTCCACCTGCCGGGCGGCGTTCTCCAGCGATTCATCCTGCATCTTCGCCATCAGCTGATACTCCTGCAGGCGCGCACGAAGCGCATCTTCCTCCGGTGCGGCACTCCGCCCGTCCCGGCGCGCCTGATAAAGCAGGCGGCTGACCGACCGCAGCACACGCACGCGGGTTGTAAACGATGCGCGCACAGGCAGTTCCGGGTCTGCCGAATAAGACGCCAGCAGCTCCCACGTCATCGGCTCACGCTCGGCAGTGAACACATCCGGCACAGCGTTCGCGGCATCCGCCATCGGCGCATCCAGTACCAGCATCTGATAGCACTGCGTCACCGCGCTGTACACCAGCATGGCGCATTTGCCCTGATGCTTCTGCGTCAGCTGTGCATCCAGCTGATCCAGCAGCATGGACGCCCCCAAGTCGCGCAGCTCAATATACAGCCGGGAAAGCAGCTTCTGATAATAATCCCGGCGATTCTGTCGGCTGCCACCCGCCAGCTGCTCCACCGAATCCTGCTGAAACAGCGCCAGTGCGGACAGCGTTTCACGGCGGCTCTCGTACTTATCATCATACGCCGCCTGCTGCTGTTCCGCCCGCTGATAGCGGTCATCCTCCGCCTTTTCGCGCGCTTTTTCCTGCTGCTGGTCTACCGTCTGCTCCTGTTCCGCCATGGTATTGCTCCTTCCGCGCGTTGTGCGCTTGCTGTCGCTTTTTGCTGTTTCTTAGTATACCATCACCTTGCGCGAATTGCAACCCTGCTTGACCGCGGCGGATTTCCGTTGTATAATTCCCACCAGTGCTCTATATTTTACGGGGAGGTCATTTCCCATGCAGCCTGTTTCTTCCGATGCGCCTGCATATCCAGACGAATCATCGGCAAAAATACCCAAGGCGCCGTGCGGCACGGTCAAACGCGCGTTTCGGGCGGCTTTTCCCCCACACGCTGCCGATTCTGGCGGGCTTTCTCTTCCTTGTCTTCGCGTATAGTCTGCTGATGCGCACCAAGGGCTTTTCGTTCCTCTACCCGATGTGCATGGCGATGACAATTTTCGGCGGTTCGCTGGAATATGTCACCGTATCGATGCTGCTTTCAGCCTTTGCGCCGCTGGAGACGTTTCTGATGGCGCTGCTGATTCAGGCGCGCCACCTGTTCTATGGGCTGTCTCTGCTGGGCAAGTACGCCGGGACAGGCTGGAAGAAGCCGCTGCTCATCTTTGGCCTGTGCGACGAAACCTTCTCCATCACCTGCTCCGCTGATGTGCCGCCGGAGGTTGACCGCGGCTGGTTCTACCTGTGGGTGACGGTGCTGGACTGGTGCTACTGGGTTGCGGGCGCGGCGGTGCTGCTGCACATCTGGCGTCGGCAGATGCTCTTGTCCATTGCCGGCGGCACGATGGTGTATATGCTGCTGGTGCAGATGATGTAATCGCTGTCACAAGCAAATCACACTATTTTCTTTACCAAAGCCACTAATTGCATTCGTCAAAACTCATATCAACCCCACCGGAGGACATGCTCATGAAACAGCTTCCGCTCCCTGCGCATCCCGTATTCCCTTCCCAGCTGGACAGCTTGGCAGCGCTGCCGGAACTCCTGCGCAGCCGCCAAATCGGCTGCGTTCTCGTCATCGGCGATGCCCATGCCGTCGATTGCGAATCGCTCCTGCTCCCCGTGCTGGAGGACAGCCAAATCATGTACGCAGTCCACGCCGCCGTGTCACTGTCGGACAGCAAGGACGGCGCGCTGACCCGCACGGACGTTGATACTGCCCTGCAGGCCTTCACCGACAAACAGGCGCAGGCAATTCTTGCCGTCGGCGGCAATGACGCAATGGCGCTGGGACAGGCGCTGCTGGCGCGTCTGCACACAAAAGGACATGCAGAAACATTCGAGCAGTGGCGCGCGATTCCGCTGATTCTCCTGCCAGCAGCGGCGGATGCATCCGCTGTATTCGCAGAAACAGGTGACGTGTTCGACCCAGCACGCGGAAAATCACGCCGCTTTTCGCTTCGGGCGCATACCAGCCGCTATGTGCTGATGGATGACGCGATGCTGGCGCTTCAATCGCGCGAATCGCTGCTCCGCACAGGGATTTGGACAATTGCGCACGCCATCTGCGCGGGCATGAGCCGCCTTCTGCCGCGCGAAGAGCGTCAAAAGGCGGAAAACGCCCTTCGTGCGCTGACCGGACAGCTGATTGCCGTCAGCGACGATGCTGCCGTGCCGGAAAGCGAACGCTTCTCCTCCGATTTGGCGAGCCGCCGCGCGCTGTACACCGCGTCGCTGGATGCCGCGGAAGCCTTCGCCGTGTCGCATGATGCGGTGCTGCCCGCACTACTGAATGCCCTGTCCACAGTAAAGCAGCTTTCGCCGGACGAGACGCTCCCGCTGCTGCTTGCGCCGATGATTGCGCAGTCCGAAGGCACGCGGCGAAAGGCGTTATCCGACATGGCAATCGGCGCGGGGCTGTGCGGCATGAATGCGGACGGCGCGGCTGCGCTGGCGGCATGGGTGCGCGACCTCGTGTTCCATGCGGGGTACGGCTTGACCCTCCCGACGCTGTATCATCGGGATATTCCCGCCGTCGCGCGGATTGCCGCGCAGGACACGCTGCTGAACCGCTTCGCCTTGGAGGACATCCTCCGCGCCATCATGACGCCCGATGCGCCCCACGCGGATATTGCCGCGCTGTTCGCCGCGCAAAAAGCCTGCTTTGCGTCCGGCATAACGCGCCCCGTGCCGCATCGGCTTGACCAGCTTCGCCGCCTGCGCCGCGCGATTCTGGCACACGAGCAGGATATTGAAGCTGCCCTGCAAAGCGACCTTGGCAAGTGCAGGACGGAAGCGTACATGTGTGAAATCGGCATGGTGCTGTCGGAGTTGGGCTACCTGCTCCGCCGGACGCGCCGCTACTGCCGTGATACGCACGTTCTCACGCCGCTGGCGCAGTTCCCGGCGCGCAGTTTCATCCGCCACGACCCGATGGGCGTCGTGCTCATCATGTCCCCGTGGAATTACCCATTCCTGCTGACCATCGAACCGCTGCTTGGCGCGCTGGCGGGCGGCAACTGCTGCATCCTGAAGCCGTCGAAGGATGCACCCGCGACTTCCGCCATCATCCGGCAAATCTGCGCCGAATGCTTCCCACTGGAGGAAGTTGCCGTTGTCGAGGGTGGGCGCACGGAAAATCAAGCGCTGCTTGACCAGCCGTTCGATAAGATTTTCTTCACCGGAAGCAGTCACGTCGGGCAGGAGGTGCTTCGCCGCGCAGCGGAGCATTTGACCCCCGTAACGCTGGAACTGGGCGGCAAAAGCCCGGTGATTGTCGCGAAGGATGCTGACCTAACGCTCGCCGCGCGGCGGATTGCGTTCGGCAAGCTGCTCAACGCCGGGCAGACGTGCGTCGCGCCGGATTATGTGCTGGTGGCGCGCGAAGTCGAGGACGCTTTCGTTTCGGCGCTGCAAAAGCAGTTCGATCAGCTCTGCCCTGACCCGCTGCACAGCGCAGAGTACGTCCGCATCGTCAACCAGAAGCACTTCGACCGCCTGACCGGGCTGATGGCATCGGGTCAAATCGTCTACGGCGGCAGTATTGACCCCGCCGCCCTGCGCATTGCGCCGACCATCCTCCGCAATGTTTCGCCGGACAGCCCCGTCATGCAGGAGGAAATTTTCGGTCCGATTCTGCCGATTCTGCCCGTCAGCGGCATCGACGAAGCGATTGCCTTCGCCGCCGCACGGCCGCATCCGCTGGCGTGCTACCTGTTCACGAAAGACCGCGCCGTGCAGCGCCGCGTGCTGGACGCGCTGCCTTTCGGCGGCGGGTGCATCAACGACACCATCATCCACTTGGCGACGAGCCGGATGCCCTTCGGCGGCGTTGGACACAGCGGCATGGGCGGCTACCACGGGCGTGACAGCTTCCGCTGCTTCACGCATGACAAGAGCATCGTCAAAAAGGCGCTGTGGCTGGATTTGCCGATGCGCTACACGCCGTACAGCAAGAAGAAAGAAACGCTGATTCGCTTCTTCCTGAAATAATACGATTCCCAAACGAAAACGTGCCGCATAATGAATCCCCAAATAGGATAGTCCGAATAGCAAGCCGCTGTATGGATGCAATCGCGAAAGGGATACCCGCTGCAAAAGTGGGCATCCCTTTTTCGTATTTTCTCTGTTTCGGGAAAAGACCGGATTGATTTATGGCCCAAAACGTGATAGAATTAGTTTGTCATAACAAACCGACGGGGAGGAATCCCCCCCATGCTGCTGCCGAAAGGTAGTTTTTTCAGCACGGTATGTTAGTGAAAACTAACAAAAATCAAGGAGTGCAGCGTATGGAAAGTGAGCAGCGGAAAAACGCCATCCGCGGGGCGTATCATCTGACCGGATCGAACAATTTTTACGACGGCATGATTACCTGTTCGACCTTCTCCGGGAAGGCGGTCTGCCGCATGGTGTGGGCGATGAACCGGCAGGAGTGCGAGGACTACCTGTCCAAGGCGCTGTCCGGCATCCCGGAGGATTTCGCGGGCAAGATGCTGGAAGTTCCCGTCGGTACGGGCATCCTGACCATGCCGGTCTACCAGACGCTGCCGAAAGCAGACGTGACGTGTCTGGACTATTCGCCGGACATGATGGGGCAGGCAAAGGAAAAGGCGGAAAAGCTGAACCTGACGAACGTAAAGTTCCAGCAGGGGGATGTCGGCGCGCTGCCATTCGCGGACGGCGAATTTGATTTGGTGCTGTCGCTCAATGGCTTCCATGCGTTTCCGGACAAGGAAGCGGCGTACCGCGAGACATTCCGCGTGCTGAAACCCGGCGGAACATTCTGCGGCTGCTTCTATGTATCAGGCGAACACAAGCGCACGGACTGGATGATTCGCCACGTTTACGAGCCGACAAAGTTCTTCACGCCGCCCTACGAGACGGTGGACAGCCTGCGGAAACGCTTGCAGGGCATGTACGCGCAGGTGGACGTCGGCAGCTTGAAGAGCATTGCGTGGTTTATCTGCCGCAAGGCGGATTGATAGGGACAGGAGATGCAGGAAGAATGCGTGAAACCAGCAGCAAAGTCACCCTTTCCGGGGTTCCGGAAACCATGCTGCAAACCGTCTACGCCCGCGCGAAGGAAACCCAAAGCCGCGGGGCAGTTCGCGACGAGAAAGCCGTCGAAATCATCCGCCGGCTCGACTACGATTTCTCCTTGGCGGATAAGGACAGTGCCATGTCCAACGGCGTCATTGCCCGCACCATCGTGCTGGATAAGCTCGTAAAGACCTATCTGTCGGCACATCCGGGCGCGGTGGCGGTCAATATCGGCTGCGGGCTGGATACGCGCTGCTATCGGATGCAGGGCTATCAGCACTGGTATAACCTCGATTTGCCGGAGACCATCGCCGTGCGTGAAAAGCTGCTGCCGGAAAACGGCAAAATCTCGCAAATCGCCATGTCCGCGATGGACGACTGGGGCGGTATGATTCGCGAATCAGGCGACGCGCTGGTCATCATCGAGGGTCTGACGATGTACCTGAGCGAAGCGGACGTGCAGCGCATTTTCGATGTAATCGCCCGGCGTTTCCCGCGTGTCACCGTGCTGGTGGAAGTAATGAACCCGCTGGTCGTGCGCAACTTCAAGGAAAAATCAATTGAGGGCAGCCACGCGAAGTTCACATGGGGCGTTCGCGATGGGCAGGCACTGGCGGCGCTGCTGCCGGGCTTCCAGCTGGTGGAAGAGCACAGCCTGACCGAAGGCATGGCGGAGTTCCTGCCGATTTACAAGGTGCTGGGCAAGATTCCTCTGGTGCGCAATATCTCAAACCGCATCGTCGTGCTGCAAAAGTAAGGTGGGATGTAATCATGGTCTGGTCGATTGTCGCGCTGGAAGCCGCCAGCTTTACGGCGCTGTTCACCGCCTTGGTGCTGCTTCCGTCCATCAAGCACCCGGAAGCAGGCGTCCACAACTATCCGCCGGAGATTCAGGATGCGTACTTCAAGACACATCCGCGCGTGCCGACCGCGCCGCTGAGTGGGCGGACGATTGCCATCAAGTCGTTCGGCATCCTGCTGTTCACAGCGCTGCTGACGCTCGGCGCAATCTGGGCGGGTGCGGACAGCTTCTGGGACGGCGCGCTGTTCGCCGCGATTCTCTTCCTCATCGTCGGTGCGTGGGACACGTTCTTCATTGACTGGGTGCTGTTCGCGCACTGGAAGATTTTCCGTCTCCCCGGCACAGAACACATGGACAAGGAATATGCGCAGAAGTGGTTTCACGTTAAAGGGATGCTGTTCCCCGGCTCGCTGTTTCTGGTCATCATCAGCGCGCTGACGGGGCTGATTGTGTCGCTGGTGAAGTAGGGAGGACTCTATATGGCGTTTTTCGAGAACACCCGCAAGCCGACAGGCTTCGGCGGCCGCCTCATGGTCACTATGATGAACATTGGTCATCGTGCGCTTGCGGACTGGGGGCTTCGCTTCCTGCCGCTGGCGGAGAATGCGGATGTGCTGGACTGTGGATGCGGCGGCGGCGCGAATCTGCGTCTGATGCTGAAAAAGTGCCCGACGGGAAAAGTGTGCGGTATCGACTATTCTCCCGTCAGCGTAGAAAAGTCGCGGAAGCTCAACCAAACTGCCGTAAGCGCGGGGCGCTGCGAAGTGCTGCAGGCAAGCGTGCAGGCATTGCCGTTTGATGACGCGCAGTTCGACGTGGCAACAGCATTCGAGACGGTGTATTTCTGGGGGGATTTGCCCGCGTGCTTCCGTGAAGTTGGGCGCGTGCTGAAGCCCGGCGGGACGTTCTTCCTCTGCAACGAGTCCGATGGCGATCATGCGCAGGACGAGAAGTGGACGGAGAAGATTCCCGGCATGACGATTTACAAGGACACACAGCTCAAAACCATGCTGGAACAGGTGGGTTTCCGCCAAGTGGAGACGCACAAGAACGGCAAAGGCTGGCTGTGCGTGACGGCACGAAAATAATGGAAAGGACAAAGCAACCATGAAAATCCTCGTTTTCGGTGCGGGTGTTCTCGGCTGCAATCTGGCACGCAATCTCTGCCGCGCGGGGAAAGACGTGACCCTGCTGGCGCGCGGCAAATGGGCGGAGGAAATCAAGCAGAACGGGCTGCGCATCAAGAATCAGCTGCTGCCGTTTTCGTCGGTCACGCACATCCCGGTGGTGACGGAGCTTTCGCCCGACGCGGCATATGACGTGATTTTCGTCGTCGTGCGCTACACCCAGTTGGAAAACCTCCTTGAACCTTTGCGAAAGAGTAGGGCGAAGAACATCGTGTTCGTCGGCAATAACCTGCGCACGGATGCGCTGGTGGCACAGCTGCCGGAGAAGAACGTCATGTTCGCGTTTTCCCTGTCTGCCGGACATCGGGAAAGCAGCCGCGTCGTGTCGATTGACCTGAAGAAAATCACGATTGGTCAGCTGCGCACATCTCCATCCAACAAGGCGCTGATTGACGAGATTTTCGCCGGAACGAAGTACAAGGTCGTCTATCAGCCGAACATGGGCGACTATCTGCTCTGTCATGCCGCGTTCGTCACCCCGGCGGCGTTTGCGTGCTACAAAACAGACGGCAACTTGAAGAAGCTCAAGGGGAATACGGCGTACCTGCGCAAGATGGTGGACGCAAACATCGAAGCGTACCGCGCCATCCGCGACGCCGGGCACGAGATTCTGCCGGATGCCGACAAGGCGTTCGAGAGCGACAAGTACCGCAAGGTGTGCCTGCGCTTCTTCAAGCTGATGGCGGCGACGAGCCTCGGCAAAGTCTGCGCATCCGACCACGCGATGAGCGCCACGGATGAAATGAGTGCGCTCAATCGGGACTTGAAGCAATTTTTTGATGCAAACGGCGCGGATTACCCAGTCTGGCGCGAGTTGGAGAAGGAATGCGGAAAGTACCTGAAATGATTGGGCAAGCGCTTCTTCTGGTCATTCTGCTCATGCGGTTTGTGCGGGCGGAATCGTCTGCATGGCGCTGTGGGTATCATGATGATTTTCGTGCATTGATTATGGCGTATCGAGGCGATTTGTATGCTCTTTCAAACATATGGTGAAAAGTGCAAGCCCACCGTGCTGTTTTTCCACGCGATGGGCGTGACAGGCGCAAGCAGTGAACCGGTAGCAAAGCACCTGCAGTCCCGCTGCTTCTGCATTCTGCCGACTTCGACCGTCTACTGCGCAGGGCAGACGTACCGCGGCAAAGCGGACGAGGTGCGGCAGGTAGAAGATTTCCTAACGGCGCAGGGCATCAGCGAATTGGCGCTTGTCGTCGCGTCATCCATCGGCGCTGACCTCGCGATGGCGTTCCTGAAGCAGACGAAACGCCCCGTCGGACACGTTTTCTTCGACGGCGGGCAATTCGCGCAGATTGGGTGCGCGACGCGGCACATCTTGACGCCGTTCCTGTATCTCGCCATCAAGAGCCTGTACTGGTCAAGGGGCGGGACGCTGAAGAAAATCATGTGGTGTGACGATGATGGCATCAAGCCGTACTTCATCGCGGCAGGGAAAAATCTGCGCTGTGGCAATCTGCGCCGTCAAATAGCGGACAGCTTGGAGGACAAGCCGTTTCCGCCGATGCCGGAGGATTGGCAGAAGCGCGCTTTCTTCGAGTTCGGCAGCATCGAGGAGCACATGAAGTACCGTCCGGCGGTCATGCAGGCGTATCCGGCGGCGAATTTCCCGATTTTTGCGGACTTCAACCACATACAATACCAGATTCGCGACCCGAAAGGCTTTGCGGACATGCTGATAAGCATCATGGACGCGGGCAAACTGCCTGAGCTGCCGTTCATCACGGCATAGGAGGAGCACCATGTTCTGGGACAACATCGCATGGGTCTACGATATTTTCGCGGATGGCATCAACCGCAAAGCGAATCGCAAACTGTGCAAGGTGGTTGCGGGGCTGATTTCGCCGACGGACGACGTGCTGGAATGCGCGTGCGGCACAGGGCTGCTCAGCGGTGTGATTGCAAAGCGCTGCAAATCCCTGACGGCAACGGACTTCTCCGCGAAGATGCTTGCGCGCGCCCGGAAGAAGTACGGGCAGTATCCGCATGTGCGGTTTGAGCAGGCGGATATCCTGCATCTCCCCTACCCTGATGCGCGCTTTGATGCCGTTGTCGCCGCGAACGTGATTCACCTGCTGGATAATCCGCATCAGGCGCTGCGGGAGCTTGACCGCGTGTGCAAGCCGGGTGGAAAACTTATCATCCCCACCTACATGAACCGGACGGACAAGGGCAAAACAAACCGCGTTTCCGGCGTCATCGGCAAGGCAGGCGCGGACTTCAAGCGCGAATTTACGCTGGAAACGTACCGGCAGTTTTTCGCCGACGCGGGCTATACAGATGTACAATATACGATGTGCGAAGGGCGGATTCCCTGCGCGGTGGCGCTGATTCGCATGGGCGCATCTGCGGACGCAAGGAGAAAATCACCATAACGATTGTGATTCAATTGGCGCTGTACTGCTTCCTACTGTGGCTGATTGTGAAAGTCGCGGTCGGGAATAACGCCATCAATGGGCTGTACTTCTACCCGAAGGCATTTCAGGAGTGCGCGATTTCGCGGGGGCTGATTGACCGCGCAACGGTGCAGAAGAAGCGCCGGAACTGCATGATTGCGCTGTATGTGCTGCTGCTTGTTGCGCCGGTGCTGATGATTGGCGTGTGGAATCGCGTCACGGACTTCTGGACGGCATACGGACAGGGCGTGCTGTTTCTGGAAGTCATGAACTGGTTTGACGGGCTGGTGATTGACATGCTCTGGGTCGGTCACAGCAAGTTCTGGGCGATTCCGAAGATGGAAGACATGCGGTATACGCAGACGTGGGGGCAGATGCTCAAAAAGCGCCTGACGCTGACGGTGATTTGGCTCGTCGGTGCGTTCATCATTGCGGGGCTGGTCATGCTGATGCCGCACTGATTCTGTTTTCAGACGGTACGGATGAATTTGAAAACAATATACAAGGAGAAAACTGACATGCGTCTAACAACCCTCGATGAAGCATCCATTCAAGCCATCGGTCATGCCTTTGGCTACTACGATTACGGCAAGGAAACCGGAATGGGGGCGGCATGTTCTTCCCCCGACAAAACAGCGCTGTATATCTGCGGTTTTGTCCGCGCGATGCTCGCTGCCGGACTGCTCTACACCACCAGCGAACGCGGCGAAGCGTTCATTGCCTAT
>OBKK01000251.1_pt1 | contig 22259 bp, 16 predicted proteins | sample 1503221 | NCBI WGS metagenome assembly OBKK01 (sample SAMN02044683, study PRJEB22538) | human gut metagenome | reverse complement strand
TTTCATGCCCTTTGGTCGCCTCCGCAGAGGCGATTCCCCCTGCTGCAAGAAAATCCAGCAGCGGATAAACCCAAAGCCACGGCGAATCCCCCACGATCCTATGACCCGCTGGTCATAAAATAAAAGGAGGCAATCTCATGAAACGGTACCTTGCTCTGTTTCTCTCTCTGGTGATGATTCTCTGCGCCCTGCCGCTGGCAATCGCAGAAGACGTCGAAAACCCCTACGAGGATGACGGTATCGTCATCTACCGCGACGCGGACGGCAACGTCATCGACCTCGGCGGCATGGAAATCACCGTCTGCGACTGGTGGTCTTCCGACTGGCACGACGACGAACCCACCACGGCGGCGGGCGAAGCGACCTACGACTACCGCACTTGGCTGGAAGAGACCTACAACTTCAAGATTGTGCAGCGCAACGCCACGACTTGGAACGACTCTCCCTCCGACTTCACCAACTTCGCGACCACGGGCGGCGACGAGAACTATGTTTGGATTCTCCGCGCCGGCGCGTACCTCGCGCCCTTCAAGGCGGGTCTGTTCTACGACCTGTCCACGCTGGACTGCCTCGACTTCTCCGACGAGAAGTGGAACGGCACGGTTACCGGTCTGCTGAGCAAGGACGGCGGCATCTACGGTATGCGCCCCGAAAAGGCTGAACCCCGCAAGGGCGTGTTCTTCAACAAGCGCCTGCTCAACGATGCCGGTGTTGACCCCGAAGAAATCTACGACCTTCAGGCAAAGGGCGAATGGACGTGGGAAGCCTTTGAAGCGCTCTGCGAAAAGCTGACCCGCGACACCGATAACGACGGCGTGATTGACCGTTATGCCATGATGTCCTTCTCTTCTCACCTGCTTCCCGCCGCCCTCGTTTCCAACGGCGCTGGCTTCGTTCAGGTGGATGAAAACGGCAAGTACTACAACGCGGCGGAAACCGATGCTTTCCTCGAAGCCATGAACTGGGTCATGGACATGGTGTCCAAGTACGAAATGAAGGCGCCCGAAGGTGCGGAATGGAACTACTTCGAGAGTGCGTTCATCAACGGCGAAGTCGCCCTGCAGGTGCATGAAGACTACTTCGCTGGCTCTCTGGCAAACATGGAAGACGACTATGGCTTCGTGTTCTTCCCCAAGGGCCCGCGCGCCAAGACCTACCTCTACGCGCCTTCTGACAACATCATGGTCATCCCGGCTTGCTACGACGCGGATCGCGCGTGGAAGATTGCCTTCGCTTACAACCTCTTCACCAACCCCACCCCCGGCTACACCGACAGCGACGACTGGAAGAATGGCTACTATCAGAAGTACCGCGACGAGCGCGCCGTGGACGAGACCATCACCATGATGCGTGAGCCGGAGCATCAGTTCGTCTGGTATTCCGACATGGTGACCGGCTACGACCTCGGCAGCCAGTACATCTGGGACGTGTACGCGCAGGCGACCACCCCCGCTGAAAAGGCGGAATCCATGCGCGGCACTTGGCAGGCGTACATCGACGAAGCCAACGCAAACTAACCCCGCAAAAACGGGTCGAGAGAAGCAATTCTCTCGACCCTCTTCATTTTTTTGGGGGGAGACGCAAGGGAGTTCCTCCCTTGACCCTTTCGCGCGATTGAGTTGGTGACGACTGCATACTGCTTCCGCGTGTTTATTGGGGAAACCCAAGGGGCGCTGCCCCTTCACCCTGCAAAAGGGTCGTTGACCCTCTGGACTCCCTTTCGCGCGATTGAGTTGGCGACACGCTCATAGAACTTTCGCGTGTTTATCCAAGAAACGGACAAAATCAACCGCAAATAACCCCAAAAGTAGCGGCGCCCGAAGGTTTCCAAATAGCGATCGCAGACTTCGTCTGTTTTCATTGCCCTTTGGTCGCCTCCGCAGAGGCGAAACCCCCATCCCTGCTGAGGAGGAACAGCATGAAAAAGTATGTGCTCAAGCGACTGCTGTCGCTCATCCCGACCATCTTCATTGTGTCGGTGGTCATTTTCCTGCTGGTGCATCTCACCCCCGGCGACCCGGCGGCCGCTATGCTGGGCGAGGACGCAACGGCGGCGGAAATTGCGGCGCTCCATACGCAGCTGGGTCTGGATGACCCGCTCGTTGTGCAGTATTTCCGCTGGGTGGGCAATTGTCTGCGGCTCGACTTCGGCACGTCAACCGCCGTCGTCAATAAGCCTGTCAGCGAAATGATTGCCAGCCACTTCCAGCCGACCATCCTGCTTGCCATCTATTCGCAGCTCATCACCATTCTGATTGCGATTCCGTGCGGGATGCTGGCGGCGAAGAAGCGCGGCACGATTGCCGACTATTTCGTGTCGGTGCTGTCGATGCTGGGCATTTCGCTGCCGAGCTTCCTGATGGGTCTGGGCATGGTGCTGCTCTTTGCGGTGAATCTTCGCGTGCTGCCCGCGGCGGGCTATAAGAACCCGTTCACGGACGGATTTTTGCCCTTCCTGCGCTATATGACGCTGCCGGCGGTGTCACTGGGCTTCATCCACGCGGGGTACATGATGCGCATGACGAAGGCATCCATGCTGGAGGTCTTGGGCAGCGATTACATCAAGATGGCGCGCTCCAAGGGCGTCCGCGAATGGAAGATTGTTACGAAGCACACCTTCCGCAACGCGCTGCTGACCGTCATCACCGTCGTCGGGCAGGGCTTCATCAGTGCGCTGGCGGGCGCGGCGGTTGTCGAGCGCCTGTTCAACATTCCCGGCATGGGCTCGCTGATGGTGGATTCCATCGAGAAGCGCGACTATCAGGTGATTCAGGCAATTACGCTGCTGATTGCCATGCTCAACGTGTTCATCAACCTGATTATCGACCTGATTTACGGCTTGGCTGACCCGCGCATCCGGCTGGACTGACGAAAGGAGCGAACTGCATGATGAAAACCGAATCCATCTCCGCGCAGAATCGCGAATCCCTGCGCCAGCTTCGCCGCCGCCTCGTCCGTGAGCAGCGCGCTGTTTCCATCCGCAAATTTTTCCGCAACAAACTCTCCGTCGTCGGCATGGTGCTGGTGCTGCTGATGCTGATTTGTGCTGTCTTCGCCCCGCTGATTACGGGCTTGCTGGGCGTTGACCCGTACACCGCGACGATGCAGGAGCGCTTTCAGGCGCCGTCTGCCGCGCACCTCTTCGGCACGGACAATCTGGGGCGCGATATCTTCGCCCGTGTCCTTTACGGCGCGCAGATTTCCATGACGGTCGGCTTTACCGTCGGGCTTCTGTCCGCGCTGATTGGCACGGCGCTGGGGCTGTACGCCTCCGTCAACAAGGTGCTGGACAATGTGCTGATGCGCCTGTGCGACGGCCTGAAGGCGATTCCGAACATTCTGCTGGCGATTACGCTGATGGCGGTCTTGGGCGCGAACATGAAGAATGTCATCATTTCCTTGACCATCGTTAGTATTCCCGGCGTGGCGCGCATTGCCCGTTCACAGGCGCTGCTGGCGCGCGAGCAGACGTATGCCGAGGCGATGACGGCGGTGGGCGCAAGCCGCACGCGCATCCTCTGGCGGCACATTCTGCCCAACATCCTTTCGCCCATCATCGTGCAGATGACGTTCACCTTCGCTACGGCGATTATTTCTGAAGCCTCCCTGAGCTTCCTTGGCGCGGGCATTCCGTCGCCCTATCCGAGCTGGGGCGGGATGCTTAACGAGGCGCGCGGCTATGTCTACATGGGCTGGTGGATGATTGTATTTCCGGCGATTTTCACGGCGCTGTCCGTGCTGGGCTTCAACTTGTTCGGTGACGGTCTGCGCGACCTGATTGACCCGTTGAGCGGACGATGAGGGGAAAAAAGATGAGCGAAAAGATTCTGGAAGTCCGTCAGCTGGCGACCAGCTTCCACACAGAGCGCGGCTGGCAGCAGGCGATTGATGGCGTTTCTTTTGACGTGTATCAGGGCGAAATCCTGGGCATCGTGGGCGAAAGCGGCTGCGGCAAGAGCGTCACGAGCCAGTCCATCATGCGCCTGTATGACGAACGACGGCTGGTACGGTACAGCGGCACGGTCAAGCTGGAAGGGCAGTCGCTGCTGGACATTCCGTTCCACAAGATGCAGGACATCCGCGGTTCGCGTGTGTCGATGATTTTTCAGGACGCATTGAGTTCCCTGAACCCTGTGCTGACCATCTGCGACCAAATCAGCGAGCCGCTGCGCATTCATCAGCATTTGTCCAAGAAGGCGGCGCGTGAGAAGGCGCTGGAGATGCTGCGGCTGGTGGGGATTCCCGCGCCGGAGAAGCGCCTCGACCAGTACCCGCACGAGCTGTCTGGCGGTATGCGGCAGCGCGTGATGATTGCCATTGCGCTGGCGTGCCGTCCGCACCTGCTGATTGCCGATGAACCTACGACCGCGCTGGACGTGACGATTCAGGCGCAGATTATGGAGCTGATTGTCCGCCTGAATGAGCAGCTGAACATGGGCGTCATGCTGATTACGCACGACCTCGCCGTCGTCGCGCAGACGTGCAGCCGCGTTATCGTCATGTATCTGGGGCAAATTGTCGAGGAAGCGGATGTGCTGACGCTGTTTGACCATCCGTGCCACCCCTACACCGAGGGGCTGATGCGCTCCATCCCCCGCATGGAAGGCGACCGCACGAAACCGCTGTACATGATTCCCGGCACGGTGCCGCTGCTCAGCCAGATTCCGACGGGCTGCCGGTTCGCGCCGCGCTGCGCGTACGCGACGGAGCGCTGCCGTCAGGAAACGCCGCAACTGACGCCCGTCAGCGACAAGCAGAGCGTCCGCTGCTTCCGGGCGGCGGAATTGGCGCAGAAGGAGGCGAACGCGCAGTGAGCGAGGGGAAAATCATCCTGAAAGCGGAGGGCGTTCGCACCTACTTCCCGGTCAAAGGGGCGCTGGGGCAGACGGTCAAGGAAGTCAAGGCGGTAGACGGCGTGAGTCTTGCGCTGCGGCAGGGCGAAACGTATGGCTTGGTAGGTGAAAGCGGCTGCGGCAAAAGCACGCTGGGGCGCACGCTCATCCGCCTGCTGGAGCCGACAAGCGGGAAAATCACGCTATTCGACAAGGACATCACCCACCTGAGCAAGAAGGAAATGCTGCCGTTCCGCCGGGATGTGCAGATTGTGTTCCAAGACCCGTACACGTCGCTGAATCCGCGGCAGCGCGTTGGCGATATGCTGATGGAAGTGCTGGCGATTCACCATATCGGGGACAAGAACGAGCGGATGGCGCGGGCGCTGGACATCATGGCGCAGGTCGGCTTGCGTCCGGAGCATTTCTACCGTTATCCGCACGAGTTTTCCGGCGGTCAGCGGCGCGAATCGGGCTGGCGCGCGCGCTGATTCTTGACCCGAAAATCGTCGTGTGCGACGAGCCGGTGTCGGCGCTGGATGTATCGATTCAGTCGCAGATTATCAACCTGCTGAAGGAATTGCAGCGCAAGCGCGGGTTGACGTACCTGTTTGTGGCGCACGACATGAGCGTCATTCGGTACATTTCCGACCGTGTGGGCGTGATGTATCTGGGTCACTTGGTGGAAGAGGGCGACACGGACGAGGTGTTCGACCATCCGCAGCACCCGTATACGCGGACGCTGATGTCTGCTGTGCCGTCGATTGACCCGCGTGACAATCGCCAGCGCATTCTGCTGGAAGGTGATTTGCCCTCGCCGATTGACCCGCCGAGCGGGTGCGTATTCCACACGCGCTGTCCGTGGGCGACGGAGGCGTGCAAAACGGCGAGCTGCGAATTGCGCGAGGTGCGCAAAGGGCATTATGCGGCGTGTTCGCGGGGGGAGCAGGAATAAAAGGATTCCTGCTGAACTCCTTCTACGGCTTCTGTGTTGCTTGATTTTTCTTGTTGCAGGGGCGAAACCTTTGCAAGAAAACGCCTATTCCATTAGAAAATCAAAAAATCGCACAACAAAAATCACCGACCAGTACACGCGGTTCTGGTCGGTGATTTTGTTTTTTAGGCGCGATGATGCTTGCACTTGGGGGCTTTTTCCGCCAGAAGAGCCAACAGATGCTCCTTTTCGCTTTCGGTCAGCTGGCTCGTGAATACCGGAATCAGGGCGTTCGCGCGGGTCAGCAGCGCCATTGAGTCCTCGCCCTCAATCACGTCGGTCAGGTTGTCGTAGGGGAGAACGGTCAAGTCGCCCGTGGTCTGGTTCAGCTGATGAAGGCCGTCGCTGCCAAAGGCGATGGACATTTCCGCCATGCCTTCGGGGTACTGCTCTTCCAGCGCGTGGCTGAGGGCGTTCAGCATCCGCGTGCGGTTGCGCATCATCATCATGTATAGCACGGCGATGAACACAACACCCGCGGGGATGACGTACCAGCTGCGGGAGAAGATGGAAATCAGCGCGACGGCGATTGCCATGACGATCATCGCGACGTAGAGGTTGAGGTCTTGGGTGCGATAGAGCAGCCATTTCTTGTAGGTGGCATAAAACGTGGTATCCAGCACACCGCTGGTCATGAATTGTAAAGAAGGGTCTGTGGCCTGCAAATCAGTATCCATGATGAATTACCTGTCTTCGTTTCCTTTCCCATTGTCGGTCTGCGCGTCGTTATCGTCGCGGCTGCGCAGGCGGTCAAGCAGCGTTTCCGGGTGGTCGTCGCCGTGGTCGTCCTCGGTCGCCAGCTTCGTGACGAGCGCGGTCTCCACGCGGTGATCCTCCAGCTTCTCCACATGAATGTGCAGGCCGAAGCAGTCCAAATCGGGGGTGCTGCCGTCCTGCGGGATGGTGGTGAACTGGCTGAAAATCAAGCCGCCCAGCGTATCGTAATCCTCGTCTTCGGGGAGCGAGAGGTCGAGCGCGTCGTTGACGTCTTTGAGCGGCGTGCTGCCGCTGATGCGCCAAGTGTTGTCGCCCGCACGGACGATTTCCGCTTCGGTCTGCTTGTCAAACTCGTCGTAGATATTGCCGACGATTTCTTCCAGCAAGTCCTCCATCGTGACGATGCCGCTCATGCCGCCGTACTCATCCACGACAATTGCCATGTGGATTTTTTTCACCTGCATGTTGCGGAAGAGCTGGTCAGCCTGCACTGTTTCCGGCACGAAGTATGCCTCGCGCAGCAGCGCGCGCAGGGATTTCGGGTTGTCGGACTGGGCATTGAGCAGGAAGTCGCGTGTGTTGAGGATACCGATGATGTCGTCCATGTTTTCGTTGTAGACGGGGAAACGGCTCAGACCGGAATCGCAGATGGTGCGGAGAATTTCGTCCTCCGTATCATCCACCCAGATGCTGGTAACGTCGGTGCGGTGGGTCATGACCTCTTCGGCAGTGGAATTGTTGAACTCGAAGATGTTTTCGATCATTTCCTTTTCCGCTTCCTCAATCGCGCCGTTTTCGCCGCCGATGTCCACCATCATGCGGATGTCGTCCTCGGTCACTTCGTCCTCGGCGGCGTTGGGGTCAATGCCGCAAAGGCGGAGGATGCCGTGCGTGGCGGCGTTCAGCAGCATCACGAACGGGCGGAAAATCACCGCGCTGACCTCCAGCAGGAGCAGCGAACGGCGCGCAATCGCTTCGGGATTCTTCATCGCGAGGCGCTTGGGTACGAGTGTTCCCAGACAGAGCGTCAGGTAGGAAAGAAGGAACGTAATCAGGATGACGCAGAGGACGTTCAGCACGTCCGCGTCGATGCCAGCCCCGGCAGAAAGAATCGCTCCAGCCAGTCGCGGTGCAAACTGCGTCGCCGCCAGCGCTGATCCCAGAAAACCAAACAGCGTTATGCACACCTGAATGGTGGAGAGAGTGCGCGCAGGAGCATCCGTGATGCGGAGCAGCTTGGCGGCTGTGGGGTCGCCTTCCTCCGCGTCGTGGTGCAGTTTTGTCGCGTTGAGCGAGAGCAGCGCCACCTCAGCGGCGGCATAGCAGGCGCTCAGAAAAATCAGGACCAGCTGAAGCAGCAAAGGGCCAGCCCATGGGTCACCGGACACAAAAAAACCTCCTCATTTTCGGAACAAGTTCCGTCCGCATATCAGGCAGTCGCCGCGTATTCTGCCGGACGGCACAGAATACGCATTATGCAACATACCATCTTACAGTATACCATACATTCCCTGAAAATGCAAGGAACATGCGATTCTGCACGCAAAAAATCGGCTGCCAGCCCCGGAAAAGTCGGGGGACAGCCGGTGTTGTCAGCCTTTCAGCTTCTTCTGCAATTCCGCCACAACATCCCGCAGGCGCAGTCCGTCGCAGTCCTGCACAATGTCGGCGTACTGCTCATACAGCGGGCAGCGCTCGTTGTACAAATCCCGGAGCGTCCAGCCGGGCTTAATCGTCACGCCGCGGGCATGAAGGTCGCCCAGCCGCTCGGTGATGTTCTCGCACGTCAGACGGAGGTAGACGACCGTGCCGATGCTTCTGAGGTGTGCCATGGCTTCCGCACCGTAGACGACGCTGCCGCCGGTGGCGATGATGCTGTTCTGCACGTCGATGCTGGCGTTGACGCGGTTCTCGATGTCGCGGAAGCCATCATCGCCGTGCTGCTCAATGAGCTGGGCGAGGGTTGCGCCCATGGTGGACTGGATGACGAGGTCGGAATCGACAAAATCCATGCCGAGGGCCTTGGCGAGGACGACCCCGACGGTGGATTTGCCGCAGCCGGGCATCCCGATGAGAACGATGTTGCGCATGGGGGAACACTCCTTTCTGGAAAGGGAGCCGAAGGAGTCCAGAGGGCGATCGCAGACTTCGTCTGTTTTCATGCCCTCTGGAAGCTGCTCTTTTTACCTGTATGATAAAGAAATCAACTTTGGCAGTCTGAAAAACAGACAAACTTTTATTGCAGGGGAATCGCCTCTGCGGGGGCGATGGATACAAAAACGCCGGGGCAGGGGCGAACCCCGTACCCCGGCTGATGAATCATCAGAAACCGTAGTTTTCGCGAATGTCGATATCCTTGTAGCGGTGCATCCCCGTACCGGCGGGAATCATCTTGCCCAGAATGACGTTCTCCTTCAAGCCGATCAGCGGGTCAATCTTGCCCTTGATGGCGGCTTCGGTCAGCACGCGGTTCGTCTCCTGGAAGGACGCGGCGGACAGGAAGGAGTCGGTCGCCAGAGAAGCGCGGGTGATGCCCAGCAACACACGCTTGACGCTCGCGGGCTTGAGGTCGCGGGCAATTGCGGGAGAGCCGCCGGACACGCGGATGCGCTGGTTGATTTCCTCCAGCTCGTCCGCCTCGACAAGGCTGCCAATCGCCAGCCCCGTGTCGCCGCCGTCTTCCACGCGCAGCTTGGTGGATTCCAGCACCTTCATGTTGGCTTCCTCCAAGTGGCTGCGGTCAACCAACGAGCCGGGCAGCAGCTCGGTGTCGCCGTTGTCCTCGACGCGCACCTTGCGCAGCATCTGACGGACGATGATTTCGATGTGCTTGTCCGCCACGGCCACGCCTTGCAGACGGTACACGGACAGAACTTCCTTCAGCAGGTAATCCTGCACCGCGCTCTGACCCAGAATGCGCAGCAGGTCGTGCGGGTTGATGGAGCCTTCGATGAGGATGTCGCCCGCTTCCACATGGTCGCCCTCCTGCACGCGCAGGCGGCTGCCGTAGGTGACGGGGTAGGTCTTCTGCTCGAACTCCGCAACGCTGGAGGTGACTTCGACCTCGACGACGCCCACGCCCTTGGTGTTAATCATCGTGACCGTGCCCGCCAGCGTGGACTTGATGTCCGTGGTCTTGGTGGACTTGGTGCCGTCCTTGGCGACCTTCGCCTTCGTCGCGCCGGAAATCAGCACATCGCCCTGACGCACCACCTGACCGACCTGCACGGCAACCGTGCCGGAAGCAGCCTTGTGGGTGTGACGCGCGTAGTTGCCCGCGTCGGCGGTGATGACCAGCTCGTTCTTGTTGCGGTTGGTCTGGTGGATGGACACCGTGCCGCTGATGTCGGACAGAACCGCTTCACGCTTGGGCTTGCGTGCCTCGAACAGTTCTTCGACGCGGGGAAGACCCTGTGTAATATCCTCGCCCGATGCGATACCGCCCGTATGGAAGGTACGCATGGTCAGCTGTGTGCCGGGTTCGCCGATGGCCTGCGCCGCGATAACGCCGACCGCCTCGCCGACATCCACCTTGCCGCCGTGCGCCATGTTCTGGCCATAGCAGCGGGCGCAGACGCCGTTGCGCGTGCAGCAGGTCAGCACGGAGCGAACAAACACGCTCTTGATGCCCGCGTCGCAAATTGTCTTCGCCTTGGCGTGGTCAATCAGCTCATTCTGGTGGACAAGCACTTCGCCGGTCGCCGGGTCGGTGATGTCGGCAGCAGCCGTGCGGCCGCGCAGACGCTCCTCCAGCGATTCGATGGACTGCTTGCCGCTGAGCAGTTCGGTAACATGCACGCCGCGAATCGGCAGACCGCGCTGCAGGAAGCAGTCTTCCTCACGGACGATAACTTCCTGCGAAATATCGACCAGACGGCGGGTCAGATAGCCAGAGTCAGCGGTTTTCATAGCCGTGTCGGACAGAGCCTTACGGGAACCGTGAGAAGACAGGAAGAACTCCTGCACGTTCAGACCTTCGCGGAAGTTTGCACGAATGGGCAATTCCACGGTCTTGCCGGTCGGAGACGCCATCAGGCCGCGCATACCAGCCAGCTGCGACACCTGCGCGGCAGAACCGCGGGCGCCGGAGTCGGTGAACATGCGAATCGGGTTGAAAGGATCGAGGTTCCGCAGAATCTGGTCACGCAGGGTGTTCGTGCAGGTGTTCCACAGATTGATGACGCGGCTGTAACGCTCGTCCTCGCTCAGCAGACCTTCCGCGAACATCTCGTTCACATGGGCGACCTTCTTGTCCGTTTCGTCGAGCAGCTGCTGCTTCATCGGCGGAATCTTAATGTCCGCAACGGAAACGGTCAACGAACCGACGGTAGCGTACTTGTAGCCAAGCGCCTTAATCGCGTCCAGCACCAGTGCGCACTTGTGCTCGCCCTGAGAGCGGAAGCACATATCGACGATGTTGGACAGCTGCTTCTTGCCGACCAGCTGATCGACTTCCAGCGCGAACATGTCATCAAGGCATTCACGCTTCTTGAAGCCAAGGTTCTGCGGCAGCGCATCGTTGAAAATCAGGCGGCCAAGCGTGGTATCAATGATTTTGCTGCCCTTTTCGCCGTTGAATTCGCGCTCAATGCGCACTTTAATCGGGCTTTGCAGGGTAATCTGCTCCAAGGCATACGCCATATGCGCTTCGTCCGGATTGCGGAAGACGCGGCCGGCGCCCTTGCCGTTGGGGTTTTCAATCGTCAGGTAGTAGCAGCCGATAACCATGTCCTGAGAAGGAGAAATAACCGGCTTGCCGTCCTGCGGCTTCAGAATGTTGTTGTGCGCCAGCATCAGGAAACGGGCTTCCGCCTGTGCTTCCAGAGACAGCGGGACGTGAACAGCCATCTGGTCGCCGTCGAAGTCGGCGTTGAAAGCGGTACAAGCCAGCGGGTGCAGTTTAATCGCCTTGCCGTCAACCAGAATCGGCTCGAACGCTTGAATGCCCAGACGGTGCAGCGTCGGCGCGCGGTTGAGCAGCACGGGGTGATCCTTGATGACATCTTCGAGGATGTCCCACACCTCCGGCTTCATCTTTTCCACGGCGCGCTTGGCGCTCTTGACGTTCATGCCCTTGTTGCGCAGCTGCAGCTGCTGCATGACGAAGGGCTTGAACAGCTCCAGCGCCATTTCCTTGGGCAGACCGCACTGATGCAGCTTCATTTCCGGGCCGACGACGATAACGGAACGGCCGGAATAGTCAACGCGCTTGCCCAGCAGGTTCTGACGGAAACGGCCCTGCTTGCCGCTCAGCGTGTGAGACAGGCTGCGCAGCGCGCGTCCGCCGGGGCCAGTGACCGCGCGGCCGCGGCGACCGTTGTCAATCAGCGCGTCCACGGATTCCTGCAGCATACGCTTCTCGTTGCGGACGATGATTTCCGGCGCGCCCAGTTCCAGCAGGCGCTTCAGGCGGTTGTTGCGGTTGATAACGCGGCGGTAGAGGTCATTCAGGTCAGACGCGGCGAAGCGGCCGCCGTCCAGCTGCACCATCGGGCGCAGATCCGGCGGGATAACCGGCAGGACGGTCAGCACCATCCATTCGGGCTTGTTGCCGCTGGCGCGGAATGATTCGACAACTTCCAGACGCTTCACGGCGTGCGCACGCTTCTGCCCTTCGGTGTCGCGGTTGCGCTCCTTGCTCGTCAGGGTTTCGATTTCCGCCTTCAGTTCGGCGCTCAGCTTGTCCAAATCCAGCTCGCGCAGCATCGTCTGCACGGCTTCGGCGCCCATCATCGCCTTGAAGCTGCCGCGGTCGGGCTTCTCCATGATGGCGCGGTACTGGTCGTCGTTAATCAGGTCATGCAGGGCGACGTTGGTCACGGCGGTGTTGCCGGGATCAAGGACGATGAAATTCGCGAAATACAGCACCTTGTCCAGCACACGGGGGGACAGCTCCAGCAGCATACCCATACGGCTGGGGATTCCCTTGTAGTACCAGATATGGCTCACGGGCGCAGCGAGTTCGATATGACCCATGCGCTCGCGGCGAACCTTGGCGCGCGTGACGGACACGCCGCACTTGTCGCACACGAGGTTCTTGTCCTTCGGACGGATGCGCTTGTGCTTGCCGCAGGCGCACTCCCAGTCCTTCGTCGGGCCGAAGATGCGCTCGCAGTACAGACCGTCTTTTTCGGGCTTCAGGGTACGATAGTTGATGGTTTCGGGCTTGGTGACTTCACCATGAGACCACTGCCGAATCTGCTCAGGAGAGGCCATGCCGATCTGGATGGCGTCAAGATTGGTCAGCTCAAACAAAAGGGTTCACACTCCCTTCATTGTAACACCGGTGTATGTCCTGTACGGGAAAGCCATCAGCCGGAAGGGGATTCCTGTCCGGCTGATAGGCTCATGTGTCAATTACTGATCGTCGTCATCCAGATTCATGTCGTCAAAGCCCAAATCGTCCAGACGCATGGTGTCCAGATCGTCGTTTTCCTCGTCGTCATCGAAGGAGAGCGGAATCGACAAATCGTCGTCCTCGCTGTCGGAATCCAAATCATTCAGCGGGAAGTCATTGTCCGGGAAGTCGTTGCTGATGGCATCGGCGTCCTCGTCCTCCGGCAGCAGCGTCGTGAGCGATTCCTGTTTGTCCTGTTCGGGCGCATTGTTCTTGCTCGGCGGCGCCATGTCCTCCGGGTCAAGTTCGGGAATCTCAATCACGTTGCGGTCGCGGTCAAGCACCTTGATATCCAGGCACAGCGCCTGCAGTTCCTTAATCAGCACCTTGAAGGATTCCGGCACGCCCGGGGCGGGGATGTTCTCGCCCTTGATGATGGCTTCGTAGGTCTTGACGCGGCCCACGGTATCGTCGGACTTCACGGTCAGAATTTCCTGCAGGGTGTTCGCCGCGCCGTAGGCTTCCAGCGCCCAGACTTCCATTTCGCCGAAGCGCTGACCGCCGAACTGCGCCTTGCCGCCCAGCGGCTGCTGCGTGACCAAGGAGTACGGACCGACGGAGCGGGCGTGCATCTTGTCGTCAACCAGGTGGTGCAGCTTCAGGAAGTACATGACACCGACAGTAACGGGGTTCTCGAACCAGTTGCCGGTACGGCCGTCGCGCAGGCGAATCTTGCCGTCCAGGAACAGGCGGCGACCTTCTTCATCCAGATTCAGGCGGAGCGGACGACCATTGTGGAAGTAGCTCTGCATCATCCGCGGGTTGCTCTCATCCACCGGCTTGGCCATCGTGTCGGCAGCCATTTCGAGGCATTCGCGGATTTCCGGGTAGGTTGCGCCGTCGAAAACCGGCGTGGCAATGTGCCAGCCCAGCGCGCGGCAAGCCAGACCCAAGTGCACTTCCAGAACCTGACCGATGTTCATACGAGACGGAACACCCAGCGGGTTCAGCACAATTTGCAGCGGCGTGCCATCGGGCAGGAAGGGCATGTCCTCCTCGCGCAGGACGCGGGAAACGACACCCTTGTTGCCGTGACGGCCGGACATCTTGTCGCCGACGGAAATCTTACGCTTCTGGGCGATGTAGACGCGAACCATCTGCTGTACGGACGGGGACAGCTCATCGGAATGCGCACGGTCGAAAATCTTCACATCGACCACAACGCCCCATTCGCCATGCGGCACGCGCAGGGAGGTGTCACGCACCTCGCGCGCTTTTTCGCCGAAGATGGCGCGCATCAGGCGCTCTTCGCTCGTCAGCTCGGTTTCACCCTTGGGCGTGACCTTGCCGACCAGAATGTCGCCCGCACGAACCTCCGCACCGATGCGGATGATGCCGCGCTCATCGAGATCCTTCACCGCGTCCTCGCCGACGTTCGGGATGTCGCGGGTGATTTCGTCCGGCCCCAGCTTGCTTTCGCGGGCTTCGCATTCAAATTCCTCCATGTGGATGGAGGTGTAAATGTCTTCCTTAACCAGCTTCTCGGACAGCAGGACGGCGTCCTCGTAGTTATAGCCTTCCCAGTTCATGAAGCCGATGAGGGCATTGCGGCCCAGCGCGATTTCGCCCTTTTCGGTGGACGGGCCATCCGCCAGCAGGTCATCCTTGCAGATGCGCTGACCCGCGGAAACGACCGGGCGCTGGTTGGCGCAGTTGGACTGGTTCGTGCGGGCAAACTTGGTCAGGTGGTAGACGTGGCGTTCGCCCAAATCGTCACGGATGACGATGGTGTTGCCGTCCACCTTCTCGACCACGCCGTCTTCGCGTGCCAGAATTTCCACGCCGGAGTCGTGACCAGCTTTGAATTCCAGACCCGTGCCGACATACGGCGCTTCCGGAACGAGCAGCGGCACAGCCTGACGCTGCATGTTCGAACCCATCAGGGCGCGGGTGGCGTCGTCGTTTTCCAGGAAGGGGATCATGCCCGTCGCGATGGAAACGACCTGACGCGGCGACACGTCGATGAAGTCAACCTGATCGCCCGGAACCTGCACATATTCGGTCACTTCGCGGACGGTAATCATATCGTTGACGAAGCAGTTGTTCTCATCCAGCGGCTCGGTGGCCGTCGCAATGCGGTACAGGTCTTCTTCGTCAGCCGTCATGTAGACGTGCTCGTTGGTGACACGGCGATGCTCCTTGTCCACGCGGCGGTACGGCGCTTCAATAAAGCCGTACTCGTTGATGCGGGCATAGGTCGCCAGAGAGCCGATCAGACCGATGTTCGGGCCTTCAGGCGTTTCAATCGGGCAGATACGGGAATAGTGGGAGTAGTGTACGTCGCGAACCTCGAAGGAGGCGCGGTCACGGTTCAGACCGCCGGGGCCCAGAGCGGACAAACGGCGCTTGTGGGTCAATTCAGCCAGCGGGTTGTTCTGGTCCATGAACTGCGACAGCTGGGAGGAACCGAAGAATTCCTTAATCGCCGCCGTCACGGGACGGATGGAAATCAGGGAATCGGGCTGATAGTCGGTCGAGCCGTCCTGCGCGCTCATGCGCTCGCGGACGTTGCGCTCCATGCGGCTCAGCCCTGTGCGGAACTGGTTCTGCAGCAGTTCGCCGACACTGCGCAGGCGGCGGTTGCCGAGGTGGTCAATGTCGTCCGTCGTGCCGATGCCGTAGGGCAGACCCAGCAGATAGCTGATGGAGGCCACCATGTCGTCATCGGTGATGTGCTTGGGCACGAGGTGCTGCACGTTGTCCGCAATCACCTGCTTGAGCTGCTCTTCTTCCACATCCTCGCCCAAGCCGTCGATAATCGCCTTCAAAGTGGGCAGGTGCACCATTTCGAGGATGCCGACTTCCTTGGGGTCAAAGGGCAGATACTCCGCCGCATCCACGAAGTTGTTGCCGATGACGATGCGCTTTTCGCCTTCGCAGTCCACCACAACGCGGTTGACGCCGGCGTTCTGCACACGGCGCGCGGTTTCAAGGTCAATCACCTGACCCGCGCGGAACATCACTTCGCCCGTACGGGGGTCAATAATGTCCTCAGCGATGATATGCTTGTTGATGCGGGTGGCAATGGAAAGCTTCTTATTGAACTTGTAGCGGCCTACGCGCATGACGTCGTAGCGCTTGGGATCGTAGAACAGCGACTTGAACATGTTCGTCGCGCTCTCGACGGATTCGGGCTCGTCCGGCTTCTGCTTCTTGTAGATAATCAGCAGCGCCTGTTCACGCAGGGTGCGCACCGCGCCGCCGCGATCCTTGCTTGCTTCCGCCACGGTGGTGTCCTTTGCCATCGTCGCTTCCAGCCGCTTGTCGTTGCCCAGCAGATTGCGGATGTCGTCGTCCGTTTCGTAGCCCAGCGCGCGCAGGAGCGTGGTCAGGCAGAGCTTGCGGGCGCGGTCAAGGCGAACCCAGATGATGTCATTGGAGTCCGTCTCGTATTCCAGCCACGCGCCGCGGTTGGGGATAATCTGGCTGGAGTAGAGCGGCACACCCGCTTTGTCCAGCGTGCGGGTATAATAGCAGCCCGGCGAACGAACCAGCTGGGAGACGATGACACGGTCAGCACCGTTGATGACGAACGTACCGTTTTCCGTCATCAGGGGGAAATCGCCCATGTAGACATCGGTTTCCTTGATTTCGGAAGTCTCGCTGTCGTACAGGTGGACGTGAATGTTCAGCGGCGCGGCGTAGGTCATATCCCGCTCGCGGCAGCGCTCCACGGAGTTCTTCGGCTCACCCAGAGAATAATCCGTGAAGGTCAATTCCAGATTGCCGTTGTAGTTGGTGATGGGCGAGGCGTCTGCCAGAACCTCTTTCAGGTCGGTTTCGAGGAACCGCTGATACGACCTCTTCTGCACCTCGATCAGATCCGGCATTTCCAGACCTTCGTTGATGCGGGAGAAGCTCATGCGTTTCCGGAGCTTACCCATTGCAACCTCATGCGCCATGATGTATGATCACCCCTTCATCAGTCAAAACCAGCATCCTCTGCTTGGTGAAAACGTGCGTTTTTTCGCCGTTTTGCAGGAATTTTGGCGAAAAAACGCGAAAATGTATGGCAGTCGAAAATTCCCGCTTGCATTTTTCCGCGTTTCCGTGTACAATACAAGCGCAGGAAAAATCAACAGTATGCAAAGATACTGATGCAATTTAAAATTCTAACATACATATCCCGGAATGTCAAGGGGGAAGTGCACCCTTTTTCACTGGAAATGTGTGGGATTCTGACGATGGAGGTATGAAATGATGGCATGGTGGAAACGATTCGGCAGACGTGCGGTGACAATTCTGCTGACGGTGCTGATGCTGCTGGGGGCGGCGGCGGGCGAGGGTACGGACAAAACAGTCATCAACCGTATCAACGCGCCGGATGTATCGGCGGATTTTACCTTTGCGGAGGACGCTGACCTGCTGGAAATCATCTTCCCGCAGATTCTGGACTGCGACGCGGCGTTTCTGCGCTGCGGCGGCGAGACGATGCTCATCGACTGCGCGACATCTGGACAGGCGCGGCGCATCCTGAACATGTTCAAGCAGCTGGGCATCACCCATGTGGACAAAATCGTCAACACCCACCCGCACGCCGACCACATCGGCGGATTCGCGGAATTAATTAAGGAAATTACTGTGGACGAACTGTGGCTCTGCTTCCCAGCGGAGGAGACGGTGCACTGCGCGAACGCGATAAAGGCGGCGGAGCGTGCGGGTGTGACGGTGCGGATGTTCGGCGACGGCGACACACTGACGCTCGGCACAGCGACGATGCAGGTGTGGATGCTCGACAAGCCGGAGTACACCCGCCTCAACGACCGCTCGGCGCAAATCATGCTGACGTTTGGGCAGCGGAAGATGCTCTTTTCCGCCGATTTGGAGCAGAAGGGGCAGAACGGGCTGATTGAGAAGGTCGGCGCGGAGATGCTCAAGGCGGATGTGCTGAAGTACCCGCATCATGGCCTGCAGGCGCTGACGCCGGAGTACCGCGCGGCGGTTTCGCCGGAGCTGGCGATTGTGACCTGCAATCAGCGCGAGACGGAAGGCAAGAAGTACATCCGGCGGACGGCGCTTGATACGGTCTGGACGGTGCCGGGATTCGTCCATCTGATGACGGACGGCGAGATGTGGGTGTGCGACCGCATTGTGTCGGATGTGAAATATTGACGCATATTATAATGGAAGCGATTCGGCGAGACAATCGGCATTTTTTGACGGAATCAGCCGAATCGGCGGAAAAACGACTCTCCCAAAAGGCGGCGCAGGCTGCCTTTTTTTCTTTTGGGAAGCGTGTTCCGCGGGAGGAGGTCAACGTGTGCCGCGCTGTTTGGGGAATGAGCAGGAAAGCGCTTTCATGGTGAACCGAGGAAAGAAAAATCAGCGGATGCTGTGTGGTTGTCCCCTCCCGAAAACGTGTTCATGAATATGGAACTCAAAATCGCAAAAAACGTTGCAAAAACAGGGTTTGAGGCGCGAAAACCAGTTGACAAGCCGAGGTGAAAATGCTACAATATACGAGTTGAGCGCTTGCTGCGGCAAAGTGTGTCTTTTCGGTGCGCTTTTCTGCCGGCATTGAGCGGTCAGCCGAGAACAGCAACAGGAGGGATTTCAGCGTGGAAGACCTGAAAAATTCCGTCTCGAAAGCAGTTGGAACCAAGGCGGTCATGCGTGCGCTGAAAGCCGGTTCCGCCCAGCGGGTGTACGTCGCCCGCGACATCGACACCTTCCTTTACCAGAAGGTGACCCGCGCCTGCGAGGATGCGGGCGTGCCGATTCGCCGCGTGGATGAAACGAAGGCGCTCGGTGCGGCGTGCGGGCTGGACATTCCCTGTGCCGCTGCGGCGATCCTCAAGTAAGCCTCATTCTATTCCTTTCGCCAAACAGTTTCCGAGGGTTGCGGAACTTTTGGACATAAATTTGGAGGTGCTCTCATGCCCACGATCAATCAGCTGGTTCGCAAGGGCCGCGAGAAGACGACGAACAAGTCTACCGCGCCCATTCTTCAGGGCTGCCCTCAGAAGCGCGGCGTTTGCCTGAGCGTCAAGACGATGACGCCCAAGAAGCCGAACTCCGCCCTTCGTAAGATTGCCCGTATTCGTCTGACGAACTCCATCGAAGGTACCTGCTACATCCCCGGCATCGGCCACAACCTGCAGGAGCATAGCGTTGTGCTGATCCGCGGCGGCCGCGTTCGTGACCTGCCTGGCGTTCGTTATCACATCATCCGTGGCGCGCTGGATACCGCCGGTGTGGCCAAGCGGATGCAGGCTCGTTCCCTCTATGGCGCAAAGCGCCCGAAGAAGTAAGCATCCGCCTGCTTCACAACATCCCTTTTGCAGCCTTCGGTCAGCCGGAGAACCGCTTTTGACGCACCAGCGCCTGCCTGTGGAACAGGGAAGACGCCCGCGCAGAAGCCGGATGCGGCTGGGTCGGCCTGAATCGTGACCGATGATGCGCGATGCTGACGCGCATTCCGACTGGGAGAGGATGACCCACATCCGGGGATGCTTCCGCAATCCACACTTTACGACTGACTATCACGTCTAATTGGAGGTATTTACTATGCCCCGTCGCGGTTTTGTACCCAAGCGCGAGGTGCTGCCGGATCCCGTACACGGGACCACGGTTGTGACCAAGCTCATCAATCAGATCATGCTCGACGGCAAGCGTGGCGTCGCTCAGAACGTGTGCTACGAAGCCTTCGATACCATCAAGGAAAAGACCGGCAAGGATGCCAACGAAGTGTTCCAGGCTGCTCTGGCCAACGTTGCGCCCTCTCTGGAGGTCAAGGCTCGCCGTGTTGGCGGCGCGACCTATCAGGTCCCGATTGAAATCCGTCCGGAACGCCGTCAGACGCTGGCCCTGCGCTGGCTGGTCATGTTCTCCCGCAAGCGCGGCGAGAAGACCATGGCGGAACGTCTTGCCGCTGAAATCATGGACGCTGCCAACAACACCGGCGCGGCTGTGAAGCGCAAGGAAGAAATGCACCGCATGGCCGAAGCGAACAAGGCTTTCGCCCACTATCGCTGGTAATGCGCCAACCTGCTGCCGCCGCATGAGCGCTTGATACGCCCGATGCCGCTGCAGCGCTGCTGAAAGGAGCAAACCATATGCCTCGCAGTCATCCCCTTGAGCGGGTGCGCAACATTGGTATCATGGCGCACATCGACGCCGGCAAGACGACCACCACGGAACGTATTCTGTTCTACACCGGTCGTGTGCACCGCATCGGTGAAACCCATGAGGGCTCTGCCACCATGGACTGGATGGTGCAGGAGCAGGAGCGTGGTATCACCATCACCTCCGCCGCCACCACCTGCCGCTGGCGCGACCCCCGCGACCCCAACAACAAGGATCGCACCTATCGTATTAACATTATCGACACCCCCGGTCACGTTGACTTCACCGTTGAGGTTGAACGTTCCCTGCGCGTGCTGGACGGCGCTGTGTGCGTCTTCTGCGCCAAGGGCGGCGTTGAGCCCCAGTCCGAAACCGTGTGGAAGCAGGCCGAAACCTATCATGTTCCGCGCATGGCGTATGTGAACAAGATGGACATCACCGGCGCGAACTTCTTCCGCGTGGTGGACATGATGAAGGAGCGTCTGCATTCCAACGCAGTTCCGATCCAGCTGCCCATCGGCGCTGAAAATGATTTCCGCGGCATCATCGACCTTGTGAAGATGAAGGCGGAGGTCTACTACGACGATGAAGGCAAGGACGTCCGCGAGGAAGAAATTCCTGCCGACATGATGGAACTGGCGGAGAAGTATCACGCCGAAATGGTCGAGAAGGTCGCCGAGACCGACGAAGTGCTGATGGAAAAGTTCTTCGAGGGCGAGGAACTCACCCAGGAAGAAATCAAGGACGCCATCCGCAAGGCCACCATCAACTGCACCATGAACCCCGTCTGCTGCGGCACTTCTTACCGCAACAAGGGCGTGCAGCCGCTGCTGGACAACATCGTCGAGTACATGCCCAGCCCGCTGGACATCCCCGCCATCAAGGGCACTGACCCCCATGACCCCGAAAAGGAAATGGTTCGTCACCCCTCTGACAGCGAGCCGTTCTCCGCGCTGGCGTTCAAGATCATGGTTGACCCGTTCGTCGGCAAGCTGGCGTTCTTCCGTGTCTACTCTGGCACGCTGACCGCTGGCAGCTACGTCATGAACTCCACCAAGCAGAAGCGCGAGCGTATGAGCCGCATCATGATGATGCACGCGAATCACCGCGAAGAAGTGGATTGCATCTACACCGGCGAAATCGGCGGCGCTGTGGGTCTGAAGGACACCACCACCGGCGATACCCTGTGCGATGAAAACAACCAGATTATTCTGGAGTCCATGGAGTTCCCTGACCCGGTTATTGAAGTCGCCATCGAGCCCAAGACCAAGGCTGGTCAGGACAAGATGACCATGGCGCTGCTGCGTCTGGCGGAAGAAGACCCGACCTTCAAGACCTACACCAATCAGGAAACGGGCCAGACCATCATCGCCGGCATGGGCGAGCTGCATCTGGAAATCATCGTTGACCGTCTGCTGCGCGAATTCAAGGTCGAGGCGACGGTTGGCAAGCCCCAGGTTACCTACAAGGCGACCATCCGCAAGACGGTCAAGGCTGAAGGCCGTTTCGTCCGTCAGACCGGTGGTCACGGCCAGTATGGTCACTGCTGGGTGGAGATTTCTCCGAACGAACCCGGCAAGGGCTACGAATTTGAATCCCGCATCGTCGGCGGCGTGATTCCGAAGGAATTCATCGCGCCTATCGACGCTGGTATTCAGGGCGCGGCCAAGAGCGGCTACGAAGGCTTCGAGCTTGTTGACTTCAAGGCGGCTGTTGTCGATGGTTCTTACCACGACGTTGACTCCTCCGCGCAGGCGTACGAAATCGCTGGCTCCATGGCTTTCAAGGCCGCACTGGAGAAGGCGAACCCCGTGCTGATGGAGCCGATGATGAAGGTCGAGATTATCGTGCCGGAACAGTACATGGGCGACGTCATGGGCAACGTGTCCAGCCGCCGCGGTCGTGTGGACGGCATGGAATCCCGCGGCCCCGACCAGATTATCCACGCCTATGTCCCGCTGAGCGAAATGTTCGGCTACACCACTGACCTTCGTTCCCGTACGCAGGGCCGCGGCATGTTCACCATGCAGTTCGACCACTACGAGGAAGTGCCGAAGTCCGTGGCGGAAAAGGTCATCGGCGAACGCGCGAAGAAGTAATTTTTCGCCTATCACCTTTTGAAACAGGATTTTCCCTGCGGCGCCCAAGCGGATTCCGCCGCGCCGCAGGGTACGAAACGAATAAATTGGAGGGAATTTCCCAATGGCTAAGGAACGTTACGAGCGCAAAAAGCCCCACGTTAACATCGGCACCA
>OBKK01000245.1_pt1 | contig 22512 bp, 19 predicted proteins | sample 1503221 | NCBI WGS metagenome assembly OBKK01 (sample SAMN02044683, study PRJEB22538) | human gut metagenome | reverse complement strand
GTATGTGTTTGATGAGGAGACGGGGCTGTACTATCTCAGGAGCCGGTACTATAATCCGCGGTGGGGACGGTTTGTTAATGCGGATGCATTGATGAACCAGAATATGTATGCCTACTGCTTAAACTCGCCGACTACAAGTGCTGATAAAGACGGATTTGAATGTGAATACTGCCACGAGAATCACGAACCCATGCAAGGAAACTGGGGAGATAATCTTCTTGAAATTTCTGCAAATGGGTTGAATAAAAGTTGGGAGACGAGAATTCCATGGTGTCAGTTTATTGAATGGGCGTATCAAATGTATGAGGAAGAATGGGAATATGCGCCTAAGGATAAGGGTGAGGGAATTTGGTATGGGCACGTTGATTGCTCAGGTATACATAGGATTATTATGTATTGGTATTATGGAAATAAGACTACTGAGGCGAAAAGACTCCATGGGAGTTCGGCAGAAGGAGTATATAATAACGCAGTATATGCGAAAACCAATGCTAAGATTAACGTAATAAAAAAGGGACGGATAAAAGATACAACAGTACTTGTTCCGGGAATGGGGCTGTTTCGCAAAGGTTATAACAATAAACATAAATTTACTATGGTGCATGTTGCAATTTACGTAGGGGACTATTTCCCCGGATTTTCGAATGCTGTTATTGAGGCTGTAGATGGGGGCGTAGTCATTCGTGAACTTAGTTTATCCGAAGAATTAAATGGGCCATATACTTATTTTGGCTATTTTAAGGGGGTATCATATTGAAAAAAATGATGTTTATTCTATTCATAGTTACCATGTTGGTTCCTTCTGTTAAAGTTAAGGCAGAATCATTGGAAATCACAAACTTGCTCGAACAATTTTTCGATCTCTACGGTGAACTTCCGTTTGCTATGACGGAGGAAGAGTTGAGGTGCGTGGATGGTGTGCTGTATGGACGAGACATCCTGCTGTTGTACCCGAAGACACTCACTCATTCCTGTTTTGAGATTCCAAACGACATCGGCTATATCTGGGACTTTGCTTTTGCTGGCAATGAATCACTGGAAAAGGTTGTTGTCCCGGATTCATGCAAGATCCTGGGTGCGTATGCATTCTGGGAGTGCACAAATCTCGCGGAAGTGAAATTTGGTGCGAATAGTGAACTGCTCATTGTAGATGATTTTTGCTTCAGCGAATGCTATGCCTTGCGGCAGATACAGTTGCCGGATTCAGTGTATCTGATTGGAGAAGCAGCATTTTCCTACACGTCGCTTCACCAATTCACTTTTCCAGAAAAAATCGTTTTCATTGGTGATCAAACTTTTTGGTGGACACCTCTTACGGAACTGACTTTCCATGCGGAGAGTTACCCACAATATATTGGAAGCGAATATTTTAGCATGGATGATGATGATGTAGAATACCGCATTATATTGCCTTTTGATGCGGATATTGAACGCTACGTTGGCGATCCGGAGTATATAATGCAAATGAAGAACGTAACGATCATTTTCTGTGAAGATCCGTCGTATGCGAGCAAAATTCAAATACATTTTTTAAATGCTTGAATAATCGTCGGCGGCACACAACCGACACCCACTCGGCTGTGTGCCGCTTTTTCTATGCCTGAAAATTTTCTTCATTTTCGCGTTTCAGAAACTGAAATTCAGGCAGTCTGGGAAGGCTTGCATTGTCCCGATTTTCAATCGGACGGCAAAGAGAAAAGTCCTGAATTCCTTGGAATTGCTGGGGTTCAGGATTTCAGTTTCTGGTTTTGAATTCGCGAACTTTTCTGCTATGATGAGGCTACGAAGCAACGACAGGAGGTTTGCGGAATGAGTATTGCATGGAACTATCTGGACAAGCGGAGCGCGGCAATGGCGGCGCTGAAAGATTATCGCAGTATGAAGGCGATTCTGGCGACAACGGCGGAGGAGATTGCGAATGTGCGGCAGGACATGGTTCGCATTGGCGGGATGCGCTTCGAGGAGTCGGCGCATGGTGCGCGAAATCCGCAGGCAGGCGAAAACCAGATCCTGCATGGAATTGCGGAAATTGATGTGCTGGAAGAACGGAAGCGGCAGGCGGAAGAGTTCATGGCGTGGTTTCAGCCGGCGTGGGATGCGCTGGGGGAGGACGAAAAAACGGTGCTGACGATGTTCTATCTGTCAGAAAACGGGAAAACAGACGCGATAGAGGAAATCAGCGAGCGGTTTTGCGTGGAGCGGAGCTCCGCCTACAAGAAGAAGGATCGCGCACTGGCGCACTTGGCGCTGCTGCTGTATGGGAGGTGAAAAGGGGGGAATGGAAATAGATGAGATAAAATGATAAATAACTGGCGGTCAGAATTGGTTCTTAAAAAAGAACTATTCTTGACCGCTTTTTTTTGTAACAAAGAGCCGTGTGCAGAATCCCTTCGGAGCCGGCATCCCCGAAGGAATTGCCGAATACTATTTTCTGCATTTGCCTGCGCCCGCTGCTTGCGCCTTTTTCCTTCTGCCGTCCGCTCATTCCACTTAGCGTAGCGCTGCTACGCTGCGTTTCATTCGCGTTAGGCAGAAGAAAAAATTCGCGGCGTATCAGGCACATTCTCATTTGAAAATAGTATGCTGAAGGATACGGCGCATATCAGCATCAGCCGAGGCAATGGCTGCTGCCAACCAAATGAATGGAGAAATTCATGATGGTAGGCGGCACTGTTCAGTATACCCTTCTTTTGCGATTTTCTCCATTCGAGACAAAGGAATGGAGGAAAAATTGCAATGTCACAAGGACGTTACGTTTGGATTGCAGGGAAGAAAGTATATCTGAATCCGGAGCTGCAGAAGGAATGGGACAAACTCATCAACAAGGAACGTTACAGAGCTCGTCAGGAAAAAATCTGCGGACAGGCGGATTACCGTCGCTGCAATGGGGATTGCTTCGTGTGTCCATGGCGCAAGGAAGGAATTGTTGTTTCGTATGAAACGGAACACTTTGCAGAAGGGTTTGGCAATGACAATGCAGCGCGCGGCTATGGCGTTGTGAATTGCGAATCGACGCTGGAGGAAAAGTACATCGCGGAGGAACGATACAACACACTGTGTGCCCGAATCTATCGGTATGCAGATTCTGCGTATCCGGATGGTGCGAAAATTATTGCGTGCTACCTCAATGGTGAAACGCTGGAAAGCACTGCGAAAGAACTGCATCTTACGGTCAGGGCAGTGCATTATCGCCTGCATCAAATGCTGAAGTATATAAGAGAACATCGGAGTACATTCTGCGATTTTTGATGTGGCATTATTTCCGGTTTCGACGCATCATCTGCTTGCGCGTAGCGCTGCATTTCACTTCTGTTCGTCAGCGTGAAAATTTTTTTTGCAGAAATTCTTGAAATCGCGTAAAAAAACCGATTTTTTTTACCAGTTATGGTGAGAGGGATAAAAGTCTCTTTCAGCAAGAAGGGGGAATCAGCATGTCCGGCATTAACTTTTATTGGGAAATAACATCAAGTATGACTGGAATCATGAGAAGCAGCGCTTTCTGCCTCTGCCCGTGCTGCGGCAACATGATGAAAGCGGGAGAAGGCTGATGCAGCTTTGGGTTGGAAGCAATGGGGGAAAATGTTGGTTTGCCGGGAACAGCCAGCGCGTTTCCAATAACAGGAGGTGACTTATGTGGCAGAAGCAGCCGAAAAGAATAGACAGTCTATCTGCATTTCTCAAAATAGTCTTGTGTGGCAGGATGATAGTGTTTTCAAACTGTATTACTACTGTATGAATTGTGCCTGCCGTCAGAAAGCTGAAATCTGCGGGAAACAGCTTATGCCGGGACAACTGCTCTTCTCATACAGAAAGACAGCGCTTGAACTGGGCTGGTCTCGTGATAAGCTGACGAGGAAGATGGCTGCGCTGGTTCAAATGGGCTATGTTCAGATACAAACAGCGCGGGACGGTTCTATCGTTACCGTATCGAACTGGCTTGAAAATCAGACCGCTGGCGGTATGAAAATAAGGCTACTCTGTCCCGAAAATCAGTACGCAGACGGTACTGAAATAAGCACGCCGTGTGCTGAAAACAAGTCCATATGCGGTACGAAAGAAAGAGCGGAAAACGGTGCAAATGCGCATTTTTCAGCATTTGCACATCGCAGGCGGCTTGAAAATCAGCACACCCAGCAGCAATATAATAATAGTAATACGATAGATACACTATCTCATTATCCGGATGAGTTTGAAAAGCTGTGGTTTGCTTATCCGGCTAATCGCAGAAATGACTGGGATGAGGCCTTTCGCATATATCAACAGGCACTGCGGCATGGTGCGACGCTTGAAATAATCATGACAGCGCTTGAAGCAGCAAAAAGTTCTATCGCATGGACGAAAGATGGCGGGCAGTATATCCCCGGCATTAGCAAATGGCTTCAGCGCGAGCCGTGGAGAGAGGCGAATCTACAAAAAGCGCAAAAGGAGAATCAAGAACAGTGGAACTCGCAGTAAAGTGGCTGTCCTTGCTGCATGAACCGGATGCAATCATTGAAATCAGGAGTATAGACCCTAAGCCTACTGTCAGCGGTTATTTTCGTGCGGACAGTCCGCGCATTGCTGCTGAATTGGCAAAGTATCCGAATCGAACGTTTTACCAGTCGCTGAACCCCGTCAAAAGTGCCTGCTATGCGCGTGCTCAGCATGAACGTCTGGTAGAACGTCCGAAGGAAACAACGTCTGACAATGACATCATAGGATTTCAATGGATTTTGATTGATGCAGACCCAGTCCGCCCCAGCGGTGTCAGTGCATCGGCAGAAGAAAAGGAAGCAGCACACGCTGTTGCTGGAAAGACAATGAAGAGGCTGATGGCAACGGGATTCAGCGAGCCAATTGTTGCAGACAGCGGCAATGGCTATCATCTGCTTTTTAAGGTACATATCAGCACAGATGACCGGCAAGTGGTTGCGGATTTTCTCTCTGTGCTGGACATGTGGTTCAGCACAGACGAGGCAAAAATTGATACGGCGGTGTATAACCCATCAAGAATTACCAAGCTGTATGGAACAATTGCAGCGAAAGGAGCCCATACGCCGGAACGTCCGCACCGACAGAGCTGCATCATCCGCTATCCGGAGCAGATTCGGGAAACACCCATTGCGCTGGTCAAGAATATTGCAGCGGAACTGCATCAAGCGGCGATACCGACAGAAGCTCGGCGTTCCGGCAAAGAAAGCACTTGGGACATTGAGCATTTTCTTTCCGCACATGGCGTGGAGGTGGAGAAAAAAGTAGCCATCAGCAGCGGTACAAAGTACCAATTAGCACACTGCCCGTTTGACGATTCGCATCAGCACGGAGATGCCGCCGTGTTTGCGTACCATCAAGGCGGTTTCGGATTCCACTGCTTCCATAACAGCTGCGCCGGATACCATTGGCATGAGTTCCGGCAGAAGGTAGACCCGGCAGCTTACAGCAGCAGCCCTTATGCAGTAACGCCTGCTGTGCCGACAGCAAAAGTCAGCGCAGCGGAAAATTCTCCACTGCTTGGCAAGGCGAAGGCACGGATGCTGGACTTTGCAGAGATTCCGAATGTAGACCGCAGCAAAATTGTGGTAATTCGGTCACGGCTCAGTTCGCTTGACGCAAAGATAGGGGGATTCAATGCAGGCGAAATGTCCATTTGGAGCGGGGGCAATGCTTCGGGCAAGTCAACGCTTGTCAGTCAGATTGGTCTGGCAGCTGTATCGCAGGGATATAAAGTCGCGCTGTTTTCAGGAGAAATGACGGCATCACGGATACGAGAATGGCTACTGCTTCAAGCAGCGGGCCCAGACTATGTAATGCCTGATCCGCTGAATCCCAATCATTTCTGCCTGAAGCCCGGCATTGAGGCGAAGCTGGATGCTATGCTGACAGGCAAGTTTGCCATCTACGACAATGACTTCGGCACTGATTGGGAAATCGTTATCAGCACAATTTACGATTGGGTTCAGCAGAACGGTGCTTCGGTGGCGATTGTCGATAATCTGATGGCACTGGATATTCAGCTTGGCAATGTGGACAAATATGAGATGCAATCCCGAATTGCCAAGCGGCTCTCCACAATGGCAAAGACGTTGAAAATTCACGTTCATTTTATCTGTCATCCGCGGAAAACAGAAGCATTTCTGCGCAAAGGCGACATCAGCGGAACAGCCGACCTTACAAATGCAGCCGACAATGTGTTTATGGTTCATCGGGTCAATGCTGATTTTATGATGCGCTATCGCTCGGTATATCCCAAACTTGAGATTCAGCCGGATGTGGGAAATGTGGTGGAAATCATGAAAAACCGTGACCTTGGCGTTGTGGATGAGATGATAAAACTCTATTTTGACCGCCGAAGCAGAACTATGTCGGATGTGAAGGGACTTCCGCCGCAGCACGCATGGTCTGAAAAGATTGAGCAGATGCTGATGGAAGGTTTCACGCGGGTCAATCAAGGCGAACTTCCTATGGAATGGCGGTGAGAACATGCATGGCAAAGTGAACGATGATGAATGGGAGATTTTCCGCGATGCGTTCCGCCTGTATGCAGCGCATTGTGATCCGCCGGAGAATCAGGCACAAGATGCCGAAGAATGGTGGCTTTCAATGGTAAAGGACACCAGTGAAAAAGCTGCAAAATGGAATAATCATCCCTTGATGATGCTGCTGTTTCGAGCTGTTACTGAGTATGTTGAGCAAAAAGCAGCAGAAAAAACGCAAAGAACAATGCGAAAATAAATAAAGGAATATCTGGCGGAGGTGCTGGGATGAATCAGAGAAAAAACTGCTCCCATTATGTTTATGGAGAAAAGGAACCGTGGAAAGCGTTTGCGAGTGCAGTGATTGTTCAGGCGGTCAAGGATTTCCGCAGCTGCGGTCGGATGCAGTACGAACTTCGGCAAAAGTTCCGCAGCGAGACAAAGCTGACAGCAGAAGAACGAGACTATCTCACATACCGCATCATGCAGTACAAGCAGAGGCTTGATGAACTGCGAATCTTTTTTCAGTCCGGTCGTTTTGTATTGCTTACTGACATAGATGGTATCCAGCTGCTGAAAAGATTGGAGCGTGAAATTGCATGAGGAAAGCAGTTGCATTTTTGAAAAGGGCAGAAGCAGTTGAACAGAGAATAGATGCCCTTCTCTCGCAGATAGAACTCTACAAAAGCCTTACGCAGCGAGTTACGGCATCTTGGGGAAGCGAATTTACCGCCCATGCGCGCAACGTGGGTGCGAATGAGAATGCGATTATTCGTCTCACGGAAGCACGCAGAGAGCTGGAAAAATTGACACAGGAGTATCGGGATGCCGTTGAAGAAATCACAGCTGTCGTAAACAGCATGGATAATCAGGCGCACCGGATCATCCTCTTGAACTATTATCTTTCTCATATGAATTTTGAGAAAATTGCTGAAAGAATCGGATTAAGCCGGTCGCGCGTGTATCATTTGCACACTCAGGCGCTTGATGAACTGGAAATGCTGCTAAGTGCAAGCAACTGAATAGGGGACAACACGGGCGGCAATCGCGCAAGATAGCAGCAAATAGCATGAAATAGCATCGCGCAGCACAAAACAGGACAAATTAGCAGCGAACAAGACAAATTAGCACGCTTTAGCAACGAAACCTGTGCTATAATAGTAGTGTCGAAAGAGACGAAGGCATTGATGGAGCAATCTGTCGATGCCTTTCTATTTTCCAGAACAGGAGGTGTGAAATATTTACAGGCTGAACCCACCATCAAACAGCAGTGGAGGGCAGGGAAGTTCTGCTGCCACGGATGAACGAGTGCAGGAAGGAGGAAGTGGATGAATCCCACGGTGCTTGCGACTGTAAATCAAAAAGGAGGGGTAGCGAAAACGACCAGCTGCATCAACATAGGGGCAGCGATGGCACGGGAAGGAAAAAAGGTGCTGCTGGTGGACACTGACCCGCAGGCCAGCATGACCATCAGCCTCGGCAATCAGCAGCCGGATCAGCTTGCGCCCACAATCGCAGACCTGATGACCAAGGTCATGAACGATGTCCCGATTGCGCCGGGCGAAGGCATACTGCACCATCCGGAGGGAATTGACCTGCTGCCCGCTAACATCGCGCTGGCGGGAACGGAGGTGTCGCTGGTGAATGCAATGAGCCGCGAAACCATCTTGAAGCAGGTGCTTGCCCGCAATCGGCAGGACTACGACTGCATCATCATCGACTGTATGCCGTCGCTGGGGATGCTGACCATCAATGCGCTGGCGGCGGCAGACCGCATAATCATCCCGGTGCAGGCGCATTACCTGTCCGCCAAGGGGCTGGAACAGCTCCTGCAAACCATTGCAAAGGTACGCAGGCAAATGAATCCTAAGCTGAAAATCGACGGTATCCTCATGACGATGGTGGATGGGCGCACGAACAACGCCAAGGAAATCACGACGCTGATTCGGGAGACTTACGGCGGCAAAATCAAGGTGTTCGAGACGGCGATTCCGCATTCCGTCCGCGCGGCAGAAGCGAGCCTGACCGGGAAGAGTATTTTCGAGTACGACCCCGGCGGCAAGGTGGCGCAGGCGTATCGCGCGCTCACAAAGGAGGTGCTTCAGCTTGAAAAGCAGCGGCAGAAAGCCAAGTCTGACCTCCTACGATGATATTTTCTCCACGGAAGCCTCACGCCAGCAGGAGCAGATTCAGCGCCTTGCGCTAAGCGAACTGCACCCCTTCAAAGATCATCCATTCCGCGTACTGGATGATGACCGGATGATGGAAACGGTGGAGAGCGTGAAGGAATATGGGGTGCTGGTGCCGATTATTGCCCGGCCGATGGCGGACGGCGGATATGAAATTGTGTCCGGGCATCGGCGGAAGCGCGCCTGTGAGCTGGCGGGGCTGAAAGAGATTCCCGCCATTGTCCGTGATTTGGACGATGATGAAGCTGTCATCATCATGGTGGACAGCAATTTGCAGCGCGAGAACATTCTGCCCAGCGAACGTGCAAAGGCGTATCAAATGAAAATGGAGGCGATTAAGCGTCAAGGTGAACGAGTAGATTTAACTTCTCGCCAAGTTGGCGAGAAGTTGTCAGTCACTAAAGTAGCAAAAGACGCAGGTGAAAGTGAGCGCCAAATCCATCGCATTTTGCGCCTGAACAACCTTGAACCGCCGCTCATTGATAAGGTGGACGCGGGCAAACTCGCCTTTACCCCTGCCGTGGAACTTTCGTACTTGAAGCCGGAAGAACAGCAGTGGCTGGATACCGCCTTGGAAAACACGCAGCAGACACCGTCCCTTTCGCAAGCCCAGCGCATGAAGCGCGAAAGCAAACAGGGTACGCTGTCGGAACAGGGCATCATGGAAATCATGACGGAGAACAAGCAGACGGTTCCTGCCAAGGGGTCTGTCGTGCTGCCGCAGGAAAAGCTGACCAAGTATTTTCCACGTTCCTACACAACGGAGCAGATGGAAAAGGTAATTTTCAAGCTGCTGGATTACTGGGTTCGGAAGCGGCAAATGTCGCAGGAGCGATAAAGACGCATGAAACGAAAAGTGGATATTCTGCTGATGGTCATGTTTCTGTTCGGAAGCATGATTTTTCTTTGCCCAATTTTCGGGCAGATAAAGGAGGTCGAAGAAGATGACCGTGTATACACGCGCATGTCCGCAGAGGTTAAGCCCCTTCAACAGGCTTCGGGACTGGTGGAGGATGCGCCATCCCCCGCGGCAGCCGCCGTGCAGACCGTGCTGCCCCTGCTGCTGGAAGTGCCGCTGCCGGAGAAAACCGCTGTGCCCGCTGCCGCGCCGTCCCCCGTACGCCCGGCTGCTTCCGACACTGCCGCGCCAGCACAGGCAGAGCGGACAGCAAATCCCCGCAGTGTCGATGTAGAAGCATGCATTGCGCAGAATCCGGATTTTGCCGCATGGCTCACCATTCCGGGTACGCCGGTGGATTATCCGGTTGTGCGGTCGAACAGGACGGACTACTACCTGACGCACCTGTTCAGCGGCAAAAACAGCAAGTTGGGATGCCTGTTCTCGCTGCCGTCTGCGGATTATCAGACACCGAGCAGGAACATTGCCATCTACGGGCATCACCTGAGCCATAGCGACGCGATGTTCAGCAGCCTTGTGCAATACAAGGATTCGGGCTACTGCGCCGCGCACAGCATCATTCAGCTGGACACGATTTACGGCGAACGCACCTATCGGATTTTCGCCGTCGTCAACATGCAGGTTGGTGACTGGGATGCAGCGGCGGCTGATTTTGCCAGCGGACAGGCGTTTCAAGCGTATGTAGACCGCGCACGAGCCAAGGCAATGTATGATTCAGGCGCGGCAGTTGGTGCGGATGACCACATTCTGACCCTGATAACCTGCGACCGCAGCGCTGGCGGGGCAAGCGGCCGTCTGATTGTGCTGGCGGTTCAAGAATAATACTATTTTCGGATTCACCTGAGCCATCTGCTTGCGCCTTTTCCCCGCTGTCGTCCGCTTATTCCACTTAGCGTAGCGCTGCTACGCTGCGTTTCATTCGCGTTAGACAGCGTGAAAAATTCGCGGCGCATCTTGGCGCATTCTCATTTGAAAATAGTATAAGAAGGAGAAGCAAATGAAATTGAAATCCAATTTGAAACGATTTGCATCATTGATGCTGTCTGCGGCGCTGGTGCTGACCTGCATTCCGCTCTGTGCGGCAGCAGAAGAAGCGGCCACACCCTCGGACATCACGGGAACGGAAGTCATTGTGCTTCCGGCAGAAGAACAGGCGCTTCCACCCGTGGAGGAAGCGCCTGACGAATCCGCATCCGATGCGCCGGATGAGCCGTCCCATGACGAAATGCTCCCCAATTCGGAGGAGGAAAGTTCGTCGGACGACCGTCATCCTTTGCAGGCGGCGATTGAAGAACATGGGTATGTCTACGTCCGGACGGTGCGGGCAGTCAGCGTGTACGCCAGCGCAGAATCGCAGGAGCGCATTGTTTATGCCGCGGCTGATGATGCGTCCATTCTGCTGGCGACGGCGTTTTTCAGCGGTCATCAAGCCGTGCAGGTCTGGTTTCTGGATGCGGAGCAGCAGACCATCTGCGGCTTTGTACCGGCAGCGTCGCTGGATACCCGCTATTTGACGGATGCGGATGTGTCGGGCATCGCCGACGTGCCATCCTGCGACGGAATGACTACCTTCGGTCAAAAGCGATTGTTCGTGGTCAATGGCAGCCGCCCGGAAGAAGCATCTGATGAAGAAGAAACGCCCGCGGATGCACCTTCGCAGGACGCGCCGCACCAAGAATCGAATCTGCCCGAAGCGGATGAAAGCGGTGATTCGGAGCAGCCGGATGCCGCAGAACCGCCGGATGCTTCGGTACATCCGGAAATTAGCAGCGCGGAAGAAATCGACGAAACGGTGCCACCTGTAAGTCTCGGCGATTTTATCAGCGTCAGTACGGACACGCGCGTCTTTTCTGCGGTGGATGATGATGCGTCTGAAGCGTATTTTTCCAGCGAGTATCAGGGCAATTTCGTCAAAGCAGCTGCGGTGAAGGTAGTAGATACTGCGGAAGATGCTTCGGGGATGGCATGGTATCAGGTGCACTTCCTGTACGGCGATTCTTTCCCCAGCGGCAAGATGAAGTGGACGGCTGACGAAACGGTGTGGGTGATGGCAGCGGAAACCGGCGAAACGGATGCGGATGCTTGCACGGTAACGGACTTCGCGTATCCCAAAGAAATGCTGCGCCTGCTCCGGGAAATGCAAACGTATACCGCAGAAACGGATGGATTCAGCCTGAAGAATATTCATGGCAAAATCGGCAGCTTTCAGGCGGGACAGTCGGGGCTGCAAGGAAGTTCCGGCAGGGACGCGGCGTATCCACAGCTGGCGAAATCGGCATCGCACGGCACGATTTATGCGACACCGCACTATCTGGAAAACTTCCCCGTGTACTGCCTTGAGCATACGCTTTCCGGCCCCGGCGAAGGGTCGGGCGCGAACAAAACAGAAACCGGCCCGTATGCGCTGCTGGATATGGAGGCGTTCGTGAACACCGCAGAAGGCGGCGGCGTGAACGGGGTGCGATTCAAGGCGCAGACCATGCACGCCATCGGCTGGGTGCTTCGGCACACCTACCCGTTTATGGGGCTGGATCGCAGTGATGCAAACAACGAAGTGTGGAGCCGTGTCGCGGGTCAGTTTGCTATTCGCGAGGTGATTAAGCAGCTGGAAGGCGCGCAGTACGTCCGCAGTTATTGGGACATGGATAATTTCTACGCCTTCTCCGGCGGCGCACCGGAAGTGTACTTGACCTATGCCCGCTGGCTGGCGAAAAATGCGATTGCACACGCAAAAATCACCGGGAAAATCACGGTCAGCGGTCAGCGCATCCAAGCGTCAGACGGCGGCTATATCGGTACGGTTACGCTGACGACGGATGCGGATTTGATTCGGATTTCCAAGGCAGTGGGCAGTATCACGGGGAACAGCGGCGGTTCGGATGAAGCGTACTACTATGTCAAGAGCGGCGATACCATCCGGATTTTGTCGGACAAAAGCAGCTTCTCCGTTTATATGGAATCAATCGCGTCCAGCGCGGAAGAAGCAGGCTTTCTGGTCGGAATCCCCAGCGCCTCCATCCAGAAAGTGCTTGTCCCGATAGAGGGAACGCCATACCCGCTGCAATCCGCCGTTGTCACGTTTGAACTTCTGTATGGCACGGTGTTTGTGACCAAGCAGTCCATGGACGGCATTTTGCTGCAAGGCGCGGTGTTTGAGCTGCTGGATGAATCCGGCGCGGTGCTGGCAGAAGCAGTGACGGATGCGCAGGGACGTGCCGTTTTTTCCGGGATTGCACCGGGACGCTATCAGGTTCGCGAGAAAACCGCGCCGCAGGGGTATCGGCTGTCGGTTGCCTCGGCGCAGGAAATCATGGTGACGGCGGGGGCAGACACGGCGTGCATGTTCATCAACGAGCGCATGATGGGTATCATCCGGGTCATCAAGACGGACAGCATGACGGGAAAACCGCTGCCCGGTGTCACGTTCACGGTGATGAGATTGACCGCGCCTGCATCGGACAATGCTTCCAACATTGGCAAGGTTGTCGCAACAATTACGACGAATGCGGATGGCATCGCACAGACCGAAGCGCTTCCGTGGGGAGAATATCGGATTGAGGAAACCGATGCGCTGGACGGCTATGTGGATACGGACTTTGTGACCATCGTTCAAATCAAATAACAGGAGGAAGAAAAATGAAGCGGATGAAGCAATGGATGCACTGGGTGCTTGCGCTGGTGCTGCTGGTGCTGAGCCTGTCTGTTCCGACAGCAGCGGCAGAAACCATCACGGTGAATGTAACCAACACGCCCGTGCGCGGCAGCGTGGCGCTGGAAAAGACCGGCTTGCAGCTGGTGCGCTTTACGGACGAGCAGGACGAATGGGGCAACACCGTTATGAAGCCTGTTTATCAGCAGGGGTATTTGACGGGCGCTGTGTTTGAACTCCGCGCCGCAGCGGATGTTGTCGGCAAGGAAGGGACAGTTTTCTACAAGCAGGGAGAGCTGGTGGAAACACTGACCACCAGTGCAGACGGCGCGGTGAACTCAAAACTGCTGCCGCTGGGCAGCTACTGCTTGCAGGAAGTTTCCGCCCCGGACGGCTATCTGCTGGATGATACCCCGTATCCCTTCACGCTGACGGCGGCAGGCAAGCAGACGGCAGTGGTGGAAGTGAAAGTGTCCGCGGTCAACACCTATCTGCCGATTCGGGTGACGCTGCACAAACAGCAGGAAGCAATTCGAGTGGATGAAACGGCGGACGGCATGATTCGCTCGTCCATCGAGACAGTTCCCGGCGAAGGCTGTGTGTTCGGCTTGTTCAATGCAGGGGTGATTTCCTACGGCGACAGCCAGAAGCTGCCTGCCCATACGCTGATGGCAACTGGCATCACGGATGCCAAGGGCAATTTGACATTCTCCGGCATGTATCCGCATGGCGCGTATTATATCAAGGAACTGTCCGCGCCGGATGGCTGGCTGCTGAATACCGAGCAGTACCCGGTGCAGCTGACACCCGAAAACATGGATGCAGCGGAGGAGGCAATCGCAATCACGCTGGATGCGCCTATCCTGAATCGCCTGATTTACACGCCGGTGACGATTACCAAGCGGGACATTGCCGGCAAGGAAACGCTGCCCGGTGCGCTGATTGAAGTGTACGATGCGCAGGGCAGCACCATTTACCGCGCGTATACGGATGAAAACGGTCAGCTGCCGGACATTCCGCTTGTTCCCGGATCGTATACGTTCAAGGAAACCTATGCGCCGGAGGGCTATGCGCTGAATGTGGCGGTAAAAACCTTCACGGTAACAAGCGAAGGAAAAATCATCGGGGAAACCGAAATTCGGGATGAAATCAACAAGATTCAGCTGAAAAAGGTCAAGGAGAACGGCGAGCCGCTGCCCGGCGCTGTGTTCGGCATTTACGATGCCAGCAACACACTCGTGCAGCAACAGACTTCCGATGCCAGCGGTCATCTGACCTTCTCGAAGCTGGGGTACGGCACTTATACCATCCGGGAAATTCAGGCGCCTTACGGCTATCATCCGTCCACCGGAGAATGGCAGGTGAGCATTGACGGCACTTATCAGAATCCCGTTCAGATTCTGACGACGGTGGTTAATGAGGATGCGCCCGGCTGGATTCGGGTCATCAAAACGGATGCACTGGACGGTCATCCCATTGCGGGCGTGCGCTTCGACATCTACGCCTTGAATGAGGATGGCAGCACGGGCGACTTGGTGTCCACCATGCTGACGAACGAGGAAGGCGTGGCAATGTCCGAAAGCCTGCTGGTCGGCGACTACATGGTCAAGGAGCATGAAGCGCCCGTCGGCTATGTGAACAGCCTGTGGAGCGAAAAAGTGACCGTCGTCATGGACGAAACCATTGAGCGCAGTGTGACGAATATGCCCATGCAGGGACAGGTTCGCATTGTCAAGACGGACGCGGAAACGGGCGGCGGTCTGGCTGGCGCAGTCTTTACGGTCATCCGCGTGAGCGGCTTGCCTTCGCATGGCAAGGAAGGGTGCGGCGAGGTTGTGGCGGTTATCACCACGGATGCGGAAGGGGTGGCAGTCACGCCTGTGCTGACATGGGGCATCTACGAAATCCGCGAAACCACCGTGCCGGACGGGTATCTGGACAGCGGCTGTGTCGTTACCGTTTCGATTCCCGGCAATGCTGACTGACAAGGAAAACGGGAGGCATCCATGAACACAAAACGAAACATCCTGCCCATGCTGCTGGCGGCATTGCTGCTCTTCTGTCTGCCGATGGCATCGCTGGCGGAGGACGTACCCATTCAGAACGTCAGCATCCGCAATACGCCTATCAAGGGGCAGATTCTGCTGGAAAAGACCGGGCAGATGCAGACGACGGGTGAACAGGGGTATTTGAAAGGCGCGGTATTTGAAATTCGGGCGGCGGAGGACATTGTCGGGCAAGACGGCACACAGTGGTATTCATGCGGCGAGCTGGTCGCCACGATGACCACCAGCGGCGAAGGCGTGGAGAAAAGTCCGCTGCTGCCGCTGGGAAAATACACGGTCAAGGAAATCAGCGCTCCGTCCGGGTATGTGCTGGATTTGACGACGTACACCGTAGAAATTCAGGCGTCGGATCAGGAAACGCCGATTGTTTCCGCTACGGTTTCTTCAATCAATTATCCCGCCGAAATTCTGCTTCAAAAGACCGAGGCGGATGGAAAGGCACTGGCAGGGGCGCAGTTCGTGCTGCTGGATGCGGATGGATGCGAAACGGCATCGGCTGTTTCGGATGCAGACGGGCTGGTGCGCTTCCGCTTCGTTCCGCAGGGGCAGTACACCATTTGTGAAACGTCCGCGCCGGATGGGTATCTGCTGAACCGCAGCGCAATTTCGGTGACGGTAACGCCGAACTGGACGAATGCGGAAGAACCGATAGCGACGGCGGTGAATCAGCAGAAGAAAATCCTGTTTATCAAGGTGGATACAGCCGGAACGCCGATGGCAGGCATTCTCTTCAAGCTCATCAACGCGGAAACGGGCGCTGTGGCAGAAATGGCTGTCAGCGACGAAAACGGTGCGTTTGCCTTTACAGCATTTGATTATGGCGTGTGGACTGTCCATGAAGCGGCTGCCCCCAGCGGTTACAGCCGCATGGCGGACTATCGCTTCCAAGTGGATGACAGCTGGTCGGGAACAGCGCCGGTGCTGCTGGTAAACATTCCTGATTCTTATGCGTTCATCAAAGTCGATGCTGATGGCAAACCGCTGCAAGGCGTGAAATTTGCCCTGCGGGATGCGGACGGCAATCTCCTGCAAACGCTGGAATCCGATGAGAACGGCATTGTCCGCGCCGAACACTTGCAGCCCGGCACTTATTATTTGCAGGAAACCGAAACGCTGAAAGGCTACACCTTGAGCGGTGACGTTCGGAAGCTGGTCATTGACGAGCACTACAAGATTCCCGAAGAAATGCCGCAGTGGGTCAACTACACGACGATTCAGACCGGCGCCCTGATGCTGATAAGCGGCACCATGCTGCTGATGCGCAGACGGCGAAAGGCGTAAGCGAATGGTGTATCATCAAAAGCTGTTTCTGCGCCGCTTGGAAGTCCCGCCTTGGGCGGCGCGCTGCACTTTTTCATGACGGAGGCTTCCAATGCAGGAAGAAATCGAAAACAAAACGCTCTCCCTCATCATCAATACCAGCAAATTCACTGAAAGGACATTGGCGACGGCGTTCGCGAAAGCGCTGAAACTCGGCTGGAATAAAGCCAAGGAGCATTATCAAGCGAAACCGCAGGGCAGGCAGAGCGTGAAGCAGCTCATCGGGCAGAATCAGGGCGTTGAGCAGACTGCACTGGCTGACCGGCAGGAGGTGAAGGCGTTTGAACGATACGCCCGCCAATATGGGGTGGATTATGCCATCCATAAGGGTACTTCCGACAGCGGAAAAACGCGCTATCTGGTGTTCTTCAAAGCTCGCGACCGTGCAGCCATTGATCAGGCAATGCGCGCGTATGCAATGGATTTTCTGGCGAAGCGGAAGGCGCAGCGGAATGTTCAGCCTCAGCTGGATACGGTATCCCCCAGCAAACAGAAGGAGCGCAGCAGGCAGAAAGGGCGGGAAAGATGAACACTGCCGCATGGGAAAAACGTCTGCTGCTGCATCTGCCCTACGGGGTTATTGGACTTGCCGCGGCGAAGCTGAGTGAAGCATGGCGGCTGTCAGCCGGGACGGATTTTTCCGCGAAATTCCTGCACCTGCGGGATGGCGTGGCAATGGCGTTCCGAAACGGACTGTCCGGCTTTGTCCCCCTTGACCTGCTGATTGGGCTTCTGTGCGGATGCGCACTGTGCCTGCTGGTACATGCAAAACGCAGGAATGCCAAGAAGTATCGGCACGGCGAAGAATACGGCGCTGCCCGCTGGGGAAAGCCAAACGACATTGCGCCGTTCATGGACGCTGACCCGTGGAACAACATCATCCTGACCCAGACGGAGCGCCTGACCATGAGCAGCCGCCCGGCGAATCCCAAAAACGCGCGGAACAAGAACGTACTGGTCATCGGCGGTTCCGGCAGCGGCAAAACACGCTTTTTCATCAAGCCGAACATCATGCAGTGTACCAAAACGAAGGGGTGCTCTCTTGTGATTACTGACCCCAAGGGGACGCTGATTACGGAGTGCGGAAAGATGCTTGCTGCTGCCGGATATGACGTGCGGGTTTTCAATGTTATCAGTTTCCAAAAGTCCATGCACTACAACCCGTTTGCGTATATCCGAAGCGAAAAAGACATTTTGAAGCTGGTGACGGCGCTCATAGCAAACACAAAGGGAGAGGGCAAAGGCGGCGACGACTTCTGGATTAAGGCGGAAACGCTGCTCTATATGGCGCTGATTGGCTACATCCACTACGAACTTCCGCCCGCGGCGCAGAATTTTACGACGCTGATTGACATGCTGAACAGCATGGAAGTTCGCGAGGAGGACGAGGAATACCGAAATCCTGTTGACCTGATGTTTGAAAAGCTGAAAGCGGAACAGCCGGAACACTTTGCAGTGCGGCAATATGCCAAATACCGGATGGCTGCTGGCAAGACCGCCAAGTCGATTCTGGTGAGCTGCGGCGCACGGCTTGCGGTGTTCGATATTCAGGAACTGCGGGAAATTACGGCTTATGACGAACTTCACCTTGATACGCTGGGAGATAAGCGGACTGCACTCTTCCTCATCATGTCCGACACGGATGCCAGTTTCAATTTTCTGATTAGTCTGGCGTATTCGCAGATGTTCAACTTGCTTTGCGAAAAAGCGGATGATGTGTATGGCGGCAGACTGCCTGTCCATGTGCGCTGCCTGCTGGATGAGTTCGCCAACATTGGGCAAATCCCGAACTTTGAGCGCTTGATTGCGACCATCCGAAGCCGAGAAATTTCGGCGTGCATTGTGCTTCAGGCGCAGTCTCAGCTCAAAGCGATTTACAAGGACAGTGCTGATACAATTGTCGGCAACTGCGATACGCTGCTCTTTCTGGGCGGCAAGGAAAAGACGACGCTGAAAGAAATGGAGGAACTGCTTGGGAAAGAAACAATCGACACATTCAACACCGGTGAAAGCCGCGGGCGCGAGGTATCGCACTCTCTGAACTACCAGAAGCTCGGAAAATCGCTGATGACGATGGACGAATTAGCCGTTATGGATGGCGGCAAGTGCATCCTCCAATTGCGCGGTGTGCGCCCGTTTTTATCCGAAAAATACGACATTACCAAACACCCGAACTACAAATATCTGTCTGATTTTCAACCAAAGAACGCTTTCCATATCGAAAAATACTTGTCGCATCAGCTGAAACTGCGGCTGGAAGAAGAATTTGACGCTGTCGAAGTCGAGGTCAGCGGCACGTCCGAGGAAGAGGAAGCGCTTCTGGATGAATGGGCAGAGGAGCTTCAACAGCAGGCTGCCGAATCCGGCGGCCTTTTCTAATCCCAATATATGAATATGGAGGTATATTTCTATGGCATTTTTCTCGTCTGCAGTGACGGTACTGCAAACGCTTGTGATTGCCCTTGGCGCGGGTCTGGGCATCTGGGGTGTCATCAACCTGCTGGAAGGGTATGGCAACGATAATCCCGGCGCAAATGCTCATGTACGGTAAAGAAGCAAGCAACCGAAAACAATAGATAGACCGCCAGCACTACACTATTCCGAACCAAAGACCAAAAGATAAGCATTTTGAGAAAATCTAAACTTTTGGATTTTCCTACAATGCCGACTACGGCGGAATCCCTCCCACTCCTTATATATTTCTTTCTGTATACATTGAATTTGTATTTAGTAAAATGCAGACAACACCACGGATCGGCTTTTGGCTGGACAATTCCAACCAAACACCGCAGCAGACAGTAGAAACCATTCTGAACGTTAGGAAGCCGGTATGATTGTTACATATAAGGGGAAGAAAAATTTCTTTTAGATACTTGTTTTCCTAAAACTGATGTGATATAATACTGATGTGATATAATAATTCAATTCCAGAAAAGGAGTAAAAAATATGCGGCAAGGTATTCTTAAATAAAACTATAATCAAATAGTGGGAACAAAGGATTATGATAGTCCCTTTTGTAGGGGCTTAGTTTTTTGTACCCAATTTAAGAATACTTTTGCCTTATCAATTTTGACATATCCCCAAAAACAGCAATCACAAACAGGTGTATGCTGTATATGTGTATGTCCGCAACTTATAATCCCCAGTGGTAAAAGTATTTTACTGCTGGGGATTTTTATGCCCTTTGGGGCTGTAAAGGGAGGACAATCACATGAAAATAATCAATATTGGAATTCTTGCCCATGTAGACGCTGGAAAGACGACCTTGACGGAGAGCCTGCTATATGCCAGCGGAGCCATTTCAGAACCGGGGAGCGTCGAAAAAGGGACAACGAGGACGGACACCATGTTTTTGGAGCGGCAGCGTGGGATTACCATTCAAGCGGCAGTCACTTCCTTCCAGTGGCACAGATGTAAAGTCAACATTGTGGATACGCCCGGCCACATGGATTTTTTGGCGGAGGTGTACCGCTCTTTGGCTGTTTTAGATGGGGCCATCTTGGTGATCTCCGCTAAAGATGGCGTGCAGGCCCAGACCCGTATTCTGTTCCATGCCCTGCGGAAAATGAACATTCCCACCGTTATCTTTATCAACAAGATCGACCAGGCTGGCGTTGATTTGCAGAGCGTGGTTCAGTCTGTTCGGGATAAGCTCTCCGCCGATATTATCATCAAGCAGACGGTGTCGCTGTCCCCGGAAATAGTCCTGGAGGAAAATACCGACATAGAAGCATGGGATGCGGTCATCGAAAATAACGATAAATTATTGGAAAAGTATATCGCAGGAGAACCAATCAGCCGGGAAAAACTTGTGCGGGAGGAACAGCGGCGGGTTCAAGACGCCTCCCTGTTCCCGGTCTATTATGGCAGCGCCAAAAAGGGCCTTGGCATTCAACCGTTGATGGATGCGGTGACAGGGCTGTTCCAACCGATTGGGGAACAGGGGAGCGCCGCCCTATGCGGCAGCGTTTTCAAGGTGGAGTATACAGATTGCGGCCAGCGGCGTGTCTATCTACGGCTATACAGCGGAACGCTGCGCCTGCGGGATACGGTGGCCCTGGCCGGGAGAGAAAAGCTGAAAATCACAGAGATGCGTATTCCATCCAAAGGGGAAATTGTTCGGACAGACACCGCTTATCAGGGTGAAATTGTTATCCTTCCCAGCGACAGCGTGAGGTTAAACGATGTATTAGGGGACCCAACCCGGCTCCCTCGTAAAAGGTGGCGTGAGGACCCCCTCCCCATGCTGCGGACGACGATTGCGCCGAAAACGGCAGCGCAAAGAGAACGGCTGCTGGACGCTCTTACGCAACTTGCGGATACTGACCCGCTTTTGCGTTGCGAAGTGGATTCCATCACCCATGAGATCATTCTTTCTTTTTTGGGCCGGGTGCAGTTGGAGGTTGTTTCCGCTTTGCTGTCGGAAAAATACAAGCTTGAAACAGTGGTAAAGGAACCCTCCGTCATTTATATGGAGCGGCCGCTCAAAGCAGCCAGCCACACCATCCATATCGAGGTGCCGCCCAACCCGTTTTGGGCATCCATAGGACTGTCTGTTACACCACTCTCGCTTGGCTCCGGTGTACAATACGAGAGCCGGGTTTCGCTGGGATACTTGAACCAGAGTTTTCAAAACGCTGTCAGGGATGGTATCCGTTACGGGCTGGAGCAGGGCTTGTTCGGCTGGAACGTAACGGACTGTAAGATTTGCTTTGAATACGGGCTTTATTACAGTCCGGTCAGCACGCCGGCGGACTTCCGCTCATTGGCCCCGATTGTATTGGAACAGGCATTGAAGGAATCAGGGACGCAACTGCTGGAACCTTATCTCTCCTTCACCCTCTATGCGCCCCGGGAATATCTTTCCAGGGCTTATCATGATGCACCGAAATACTGTGCCACCATCGAAACGGTCCAGGTAAAAAAGGATGAAGTTGTCTTTACTGGCGAGATTCCCGCCCGCTGTATACAGGCATACCGTACTGATCTGGCCTTTTACACCAACGGGCAGAGCGTATGCCTTACAGAACTGAAAGGGTATCAGGCCGCTGTCGGCAAGCCAGTCATCCAGCCCCGCCGTCCAAACAGCCGCCTGGACAAGGTGCGCTATATGTTTCAGAAGATAATGTAACGTCTTGCGCAATGCAAGCGTTCATTGCTGGCTATTGCGAAATATCATTGATAAAATCAGTATCAGAGAGGAGAAACTATTTTGAACCAGGAACAGACGAATATTACAACAGGAAAGCAAATACGTCATCTGCGAACACAATTGGGAATGACACAGGAAGAACTAGCCGGGGAATTGAATGTTACCCGGCAGGCACTATCGAATTGGGAGAGAGATGTTAATGAACCCGATTTAAATATGTTGAAAAAAATTTGCTTTCTTTTTGGAGTCAACATGGACGATTTTGCGAAGGAGGTAATAACAAAGATGGAAACATATGAAAAAAAGGAGAAACGACAATTTAATAAGTACGATATGGCAATTGGACTTTTTTATGGTGTTGGTATATTTCTTGGCATTGGTATTTTCTTTGTTGGCGGTTTTATGACAATGTCAGGTGCAGGGTGGGGAGCATCACTATTTGGCGGTGGCTGTTTTTCTCTTGTATTTGGCTTGATATGCCATGCAGTTATTACATTGAGAAGAAATGACAAATGATGACATATCCTGCTTTCTATACTTTTCGGTAATACCGAGTAAAAAAAGCCGCTGCTTTTGGCTTTCCAATAGCGGCGGCTTAATGCAAGCGGCGGCAAAGGGAAATATCCTTTGAATACCTTACAGAAGAAAAGTTTTGCAGCATTACAAAAATAAAAGCCTATACCATTTTGGAAAGAAAAGATACATAATAGTCAAGACGGCAACAATCAGAAGTTATGGAGGGTAACAATGGAATATAGTAAGGA
>OBKK01000244.1_pt1 | contig 22552 bp, 18 predicted proteins | sample 1503221 | NCBI WGS metagenome assembly OBKK01 (sample SAMN02044683, study PRJEB22538) | human gut metagenome | reverse complement strand
GTCCAGCAAGGAGATTGCGGCGCTGTTCGGGAAATCCGAAAGCTGGGCGCGCGTAACGGTGTACCGGGCGAAGCAAATGCTGCTGGACGCAATGAAAGGAGACGAAACGCATGAAGAAAGACTGTGAGGTCGTCCGCGACCTGATGCCACTGGTGCTGGATGATGTCGCCAGCGACGGGAGCAAGCACATGGTGTCGGCGCATGTGCAGACGTGCGCGGAATGTGCCGCATATATGAATCAGCTCAAAGCTGACCTGCCCGCCGGACAAAAAGGCGCGGTGGATTCGCGCGCCGCGTTCGACGCCGCCGCCCAGACGCTGCGGAAGCAGAAGCGCCGCCGCACCCTCCGCAATATCCTGCTGGGTGCGCTGATTGTGTGCATCCTTGGGCTGGCAAATCTATACTGCTTCGATTGGCTGATGAACGAGACGCGCCCGATTCCGACGAGCGAGTACGGCATTCAGCTGTCCAAGCTGGCGGACGGCAGACTTGTCACATCGTTCGACTATCACGAAAGCATGACCCCACTCTACGTCAAGTGGCAGCAGGTGACGGAAACGGCAGCTGCTGGAAGCCGCGCCGAAATCCTCTATCTCTATGCCGAAAAGCATATCGTGCCGCAGACGGCAAGCACGCCTATGCAAAACACCGGCTTCACGCTCGACACCAACTGGCAGACGGCGAATGCGGAAATCCGGCAGGGCACGCCGGAGGATTATCAGGTGCTGTGGCGGCAGGGGGATGAGGATGCGGTGATTCCGGCAGCATCGCCAGAGATGGAAGCATATTACGCATGGGATGCGGTGCTGACACAGCTTTGGGCGCAGCACTCGGAAAGCGCGGATGGAAAAGCGGGCTTCCCCGGCGTGAATGGAGAACGCTACACCTTGGCCATCCACCATGCGGACGCGCTGGCGGCGTGCGTCCCGGAGTGGCAGCCGCGGGTCACGCCGCAGTATCTGCTGCTGGATGATGAGACGATTCAGTGGATTTTGGCGGGTGTGACGGAGGAGGTCGAATCAAATGACCCGTGAGCAGTTTCTCTCCCAATACACCGGGGAATGGTCGCCATCCGACGGGCATTGGTTTGGCTTGGATTTTGGCTGGCGAGGGCAGGAATATCGTTTTCAGACGGATTCGATGTATCACCCGGCAAATACAGTACTGCCTGACGGGCGTGAAGCGCGATTCGGCGTGTACAAAAAAGAAGGTTCGGCGTATGCGCTGATTGGCGAATATGCCACGCCGCAGGAAGCGCTGGCGCAATGCCGCATTCAGGGAATGCCTTTGGGCGACATTCTCGAAGATGAATCGACAGAATTGCTTGGGCAGGACTAAAGTGGAAAATGATAGCAGCTTTCCTGAAGGGGGAAGCTGTTTTCTTACAGCAGATAAATGCCTACTAATGGGAAAGGTGAATCTCTTTCGCGCATTGCAAAACCCGCGCATCTGTGCTATCATGTCGATACAGGCTGAAAACCAGCCATCAAGGAGGAAAAGTGCAATGTATACGCATCAAGACAACAAGGTGACAGGCTTGACGGTGGCTTACATCGGCGGCGGCTCGCGCGGATGGGCATGGGGTTTCATGCGCGACATTATTTCCGACGGGCAAATCAGCGGCACGGTACGGCTTTACGACATTGACCGCGAGGCGGCGGAGCGCAATCAGAAAATCGGCACGATGCTGGCGGCGCATCCCGACGCGGCATCCAAGTGGACGTTTGAAGTCAGCAGTTCCTTGCAGGAGGCGCTCACGGGCGCGGATTTCGTCGTCATCAGCATTCTGCCGGGAACGTTTGCGCATATGCGCGGCGATGTACACCTGCCGGAGCGGGTCGGCGTGTATCAGTCCGTGGGTGACACAGTGGGCGCGGGCGGCTTCATGCGGGCAATGCGCACGATTCCGATGTTCGTTGAGATTGCCGAAGCGATTCGCGACTTCGCGCCGAACGCATTTGTCATCAACTATACGAACCCGATGACGCTTTGCGTGCGGACGCTGTACGAGGTATTCCCGCAGGTAAAGGCGTTCGGCTGCTGCCACGAGGTGTTCGGCACGCAGAAGGTGCTGTGCGCGATGCTGGATGAGCAGGAGCACATTCCCGGCGTGAAGCGGCAGGACTTGTACACCACTGTCACCGGCATTAACCACTTCACTTGGATTACCTCTGCCAGCTATCAGGGCATGGATTTGATGCCGCTGTATGCCCGCTTTGTGGACGAGCATCCCGAAGGCATTCAGCTGGGGTCGGACAACTGGATGAACAGCCATTTCGCGTGCGCGCACAAGGTCAAGTTCGACCTGTTCCAGCGCTACGGGGCGATTGCGGCGGCGGGCGACCGCCATCTGGTGGAGTTCCTGCCGCAGTGGTATCTGCACAGCCCGGAGACAGCGCACCAGTGGAAATTCGACCTGACGCCCGTGTCATGGCGCGAGGACGACCTGAAGAAGCGGATGCAGCGCTCGGACGACCTGCTCAGCGGAAAAGAGCCGCTTGACCTTACGCCGTCGGGCGAAGAAGGGCATTTGCTGCTCAAGGCGCTGCTGGGGCTGGGGAACATGGTCAGCAACGTGAACGTGCCGAATCAGGGGCAGATTCCGAACCTGCCGATTGGCGCGGTGGTGGAGACAAACGCGCTGTTCTCGCGCGGGCGCATCGACCCGATCTGCGCGGGCGACATGCCGTCGAACATCCTGCCGCTGGTGGCGCGCCACGTCTACAATCAGGAAAACACCTTGCAGGCTGCGCTGCACTGCGACCGCAAGCTGGGTTTCTCCACGTTCATGAACGACCCGCAATTGGGCGGCGTGACGCTGGAGGACGGGCAGAAGCTCTTCGACGACATGCTGCTGCATCAACGGGATGTGCTGCCGAAGGGATGGTTTGAATAAGGATATGAAACTCAGGCGAATACTGGCGCTGTCTCTGCTGCTGCTTTCGACGCTGACGCCCGCTTCGCTGGCGGAGACGGCGCATCCGGGCTTCTATCAACCGCAGGAAAACGCGGCGATGGACTACGACGATTCCGAAAGCCGCTGGAGCTTTGCCCGGAGCGTCGAAAGCGAGCACTTCCTGCTGTTCTGGGAGGCGGGGTTCTGCGAGAATCCGCTGAACGCCGCACCGGACATGCGGGTGGATACAGCGGATTTGCTGGAAAAGGCGGAGCTGTTCTACGCGGAGAACGTAGATCGGCTGCACATGGCGGATGAACCCCTGCCCGGCGGCGACAAGCTGCAAATCTACCTGCTGTATACGGCGGATTGGGTCGCGACGGGGGCGGGGTACGACAACCGCATCGGCGCATTGTGGATTTCGCCCGCGACGTGTCAGCCCGCCGGGTCAGTGATTGCGCACGAAATCGGGCATTGCTTTCAGTATCTGACATACTGTCAGGCGCTGGAAAGCGGTGCGCCGGATGACAGCCGCGCCGGATTCCGCTACGGTTACGCGGAGAACGCGGGCAATGCGCTGTGGGAAATCGGCGCGCAGTGGCAGTCTTGGCAAAGTTATCCGGAAGAAATGTTCACCGATTACGAGATGGAAACGTGGTTTCAGCAGTACCACCGTGCGCTGGAAAACGAGTACACCCGCTATCAGAACTACTGGTGGTTCTACGCGCTGACCGAGCAGTACGGCTTGGATGCGTACAGTCGGATTTGGCGGGAAAGCGCCTACCCGGAGGATGCATATCAGACGTTCATGCGCCTGTACCTTGCTAACGACCTGAACGCGTTCTACGACGCGCTGTACCGCTATGCGTCCCATGCGGTCACGTTCGACTTTGCGGCGGCTGCACCATACAGCGCGGCGTGGCAGGGGCGCTATGACGCAACGCTGTACGATGTCGGGGATGGCTGGCAGCGAATCGCCTATGCATCCTGCCCGGAAGCGAACGGCTTCAGCGCGATTCCGCTCGACCATCAAGGCGCAAACCGGGTGACGGTGTCGTTCCGCGGCTTGCAGCCCGGTTCAGCGCTGGCGGCGGACGACCCCGGTCTGTACTACATCGGGGACGAAGCCACCCCGGAGAACCTGACGGGTCACACACGCATTTACAACGCGGTGGATGCCGCGCCGGGCTGGCGCTACGGTTTCGTGGCATACTTGACGGACGGTACACGCGCGTACAGCGATTCCTCTGCGATGCAGGAGGGCGCGGTGTCCTTCGACATTCCGGAGAAAACGCAGTATCTGTACTTCGTCGTGCTGGGTACGCCGGAAAGCTATCAGGTGCACGTTTGGGACAGCGATGAAGCGACGGATGCGCAGATGCCGTTTGAGATTCGGGTGGAATGGGGAAAGTGAAAATAGTATAGCATACGAGAACCCGCTGCCCATCCCTGCATTGGGGGGTGAACAGCGGGTCTTTTTACGTTATATCCCTTACAGAACCGTCAAATCTTCCTTCTCGCAGGCGGCAATCGCGCCGTCATGCCCGATGACGCACACGCCGCCGTCCTTTGCCATCTGGTCAAGCACGCCGCACCACGTCAGCAGCGCGTCCTTGGTGGTGGAGAGCATTTCCGCGCGCTCACGGCAGAGATCCTCCGGCGTGATGCCGCACAGCAGGTTTTCGTCGCTGACAAGAATCTGATTCTCCGAACCCAGCGGCGGTTCGCTTTCACCGACGGTGGAAATGATGTACTTGTCAATCCGTTCGTCGCCCGCCACGAAGTCACGCAGACCCTTCGACAGGCTGCGGTCAATGCCCAGCGTACGCGCCGGGGAGGGGTCGCGGTAGGAGTAAGTGACCATGCGCCCCGTCTCGCTGGTGTTCAGCCCTGCGCCGTATGCGCCGCCCTGCACGCGGACTTCGTTCCACAGGTAGCTTAGGGACAGGATATTGCTCATCACGCGCGCAATACCGCTGTACACCTTGCCCGCACGGCGGTAATCATAGCCCAGCGACGCAAAGCTGATCTGCGACGGGATGCGGTAAGCGCACTTGGCAGGCAGGTCGCTGACATACGGCGCGGCATCCGGGATGGGCGTGCCGACCGGATAGGCGGAGAGAATCGCGGCGGGGTCAAGCGCCTTATTCGTGGACAGGCTGAACGTGACGCGGAACTGCACCGCGCTGTCCTTGCTGAACCGCTCGCAGAGGGCAAGGAAATCCGCGTACTGTGCGTCGAAATTCTCCGCCAGCGCCTTCTGCACCATGCAGGCACTCAGACCGTTCAAGGCTTCCCGCGCTGCCGAGGCCGCGCTCATCGTCGCCGATGCGGCGTACATTGCCATCCTGTGGCCGTCGCTGATGACCTTTTGCTTCGCCATCTCGCTCAACTGGAGAATCAGCGTCTGCACACGCGCCCTGTCGTCAAAGCACGTTTCGGTCAGAATTTCCCGCACGAGCGCGGCTGCCTTGTCCACGTTCGCATCCAGCACGGAGCAGCTCACGTCCAGCACGGGCGTCGCCATTTCCGCACAGCGGGACATGACGCGCAGCTGGAACGTCAGCTTGCCGATATCGCGCTTGATGGCTTGGAAGAGGGATAGCGAATCGTGACGCTTCGTCGGCAGCTTGCCCAGCAGTTCGGGCAGTATCGACAGGCACTTGAGTTCATCCAGGGTGAAATCGGTCAGGGAGATATACCAGTGCATGATGGTGATGCCGTTCATGGGCCAATCATGCGTGATGACCTTCGCCGCGCCGCACTGCGCTTCCGCCGCGGGAATCAGCAGCGGGTCTGCGCTGATTTCGCTCAAGGACAGCACGGGCAGCGTTGCCAGCTGCTCGGCGGTGTCGGGGGTCTGCTGCCACGCGGTCAGCTTCTCGTTCTGCGCGCGCAGCGCTTCCTTGTCCGCGTCCGTCCACGATGCCTGAATCGCCTGCAGGCGCTCCGTTTCCTCCGCGCGGAGTTCGTCGCCCTGCGTGTGGGACGGCACGGTGCGGATGATGCTCATCGTGCTTTCGTCCAGCAAAAGTTCAGCCATCAGGCGGTCAAAGCCGTCGCCTGCCGCCATTTCCCGCAGCTTTTGATAACGCTCTTCGGACAGGAGCGGCTGCATCGGGTCGCCGCCGTAAAGCCACGCGTCAAGCGCATGGATGCAGCGGAGCAGCCCCGACGGTTCGCCCGGCTGGCGGGCGGAAAACTCGCTGCTGTTGATGGAGGCGGTCAGCGCGTCCTTGTCCAGCCCGGTCTTGACCAGCTGCTGCACGGTGTCGCGGATCATCTGACGCAGTTCCTGCTCGCTGCCATCGGCAATGTTGCGCAGGGTCAGCATCATGTACGGCTGCGCCATCGCGTTGTCCAGAGACATGCTTACATCCTGACACTTGCCCGTCGCCAGCAGCGCCTTCTTCAGCGGCGCGTCGTTGCTGCCCGTCAGCACATCAAAGAGGATTTCCGTCGCCGTGACGCGCACCGTATCCGACCACGGCGCAACAATCTTCGCCAGCGTCAGCATGGTCTTGTCGGCGGTATCCTCCTCGGCGCCGATTTCATACGCCTGTTCCGCTTCGGCGGCGAAGGGCTTCTGCATGGGGATTTCGTGCTTCTCGTCCAGGCGGTCAAAGCAGCTCAGGTACTCCTCCGCCAGCGTCAGCACCTTGTCCAGCGGCACAGCGCCATCCAGATAAATGCGCGCATTCGACGGGTGATAATAGCGGCGGTACATGCGCAGGAACTGCTCGTAGGTCAGGTCGGGGATGTGCTTCGGGTCGCCGCCGGAATTCCAGCCGTAGCAGTTGTCCGGGAAGAGGACATCCAGCGTCTTCTGGTAAATCTGCTCGTCCACATCGCTCATGGCGCCCTTCATCTCGTTGAACACAACGCCCTTGTACAGCGGCGCGCCATTTTCGTCCAGCTCAATGTGCCAGCCTTCCTGATAGAAGATGTTCGGGTCTTGCAGGATGCGCGGCGCGAACACCGCGTCCAGATACACTTCCGTCAGGTTCAGGAAATCCTGCTCGTTGCGGCTGGAGACGGGGTAAATCGTCTTGTCGGGGAAGGTCATCGCGTTCAGGAACGTCGCCATGCTGCTCTTCATCAGCTCGACGAACGGTTCACGGACGGGATACTTTGCGCTGCCGCAGAGGACGGAATGTTCCAGAATGTGGAATACACCGGTCGAATCCTCCGGCAGGGTCTTAAACGCGACGCAGAACGTCTTGTTGTCCTCGCCGTTATCCACCCAAACCAGCTGTGCGCCGGTCTTTTCGTGGTGCATTTCCACCATCTGCCCGTGCAGTTCTTCGCTTTCGCGCACGCGGTCAACGCAAAAGCCGTGACGCGCCGCAGTTTCGTTCAGATTCATCATGGGGAACTCCTTTCCCTGTGACCCAATCAAGATAGGCGGGTCATTCATCTCCTTTATCATAGCACAACGGGCAGTTGAGTACAAGCGCGAATTGGCTGATATTTATCAAACGGTTATCGAATGCGCAGGAGTTCCGAAACATCCTTGCGCTTGGGGGCGGCAGGTGATTCCGCAGGCACGCCAATCGGAATCAGCGCCGACACGCTCTCCGTTTCCGGCAGATTCAGCACGGCCTTGACCTTCGCTTCATCATAGATGCCGAGGATGACCGTGCCAAGCCCCGCATCATGCGCGGCGACGCAGAAGGCTTCCGCCGCCAGACCCGCATCGAAGGACTGCCAGTGCGTCCCTTTGCTGGTGCTAAACGAGCCGTCGCGCTCATAGCCGCTGCGGTCGTTCACGGTCGTAAGGACAACCAGCGCGGGCGCGCCGTGCAGGGTATCAATGTTCTTTTGAAAGCCCATCGTGCATTCGTCCGCTACGCGGTCAATTTCCTCGCGCTTGGTCAGCAGGGTGTAGCGGGTGGTCTGGGAATTCTTCCAGCTGGGCGCATACGCGGCGACGGCGACGATAGCGCGGATGGTGTCGGGCGACACGGGCGTTGGCTGGAACTTGCGAATGGAACGGCGGGCGGTAAGAGCGTTGTTCATGAGGGGTGTCCTCCTTATCAGCATATAAATGGATTTTGTGGATTTCGAGACGTGATTCACCGGGTTTTGTGATGCTTCCATGCTGATTATACTATTTCCAGATAAGAATGCGCCGCGAATTTTTCATTCTGGCTAACGTGAATGAAACGCAGCGCAGCAGCGGAACGGACGCCAGAAGGGAAAAGGCGCAAGCAGATGGCGCAGGTGAATCTGGAAATCGTATTATACCACATCCGCCGCGCGCTGCATAGGATGGCGACAGGAAAAGAACAGCGGAACACATCCACCTATCAAAAACGCGCCTCCCGAAGTTTCCGGGAAGCGCGCTTTTGTCTGACAAGTTTTGAGAGAAATCAGTGGCAGCCCTTGCATTTGCCGCAGTCGCCGCCGCAGCTGCAAGCGGAATTGCCGCTCTTTTTGTCCTTGACCATCTTCCAAATGATTGCGCCAACAATCACCAGAAGTACGCCGCCAACAATCCATGTTGCCATGATTCGTTCCTTTCTGCGCCGATGCGGATGGAGGAAAACCGCTTTTGCGCGATAGAACATATGCCGGAGGGGAAGCGCGGATGATGCAGAACCCGCGCCAGCCCTCCGGCGTTCACAAGAGGGGCTCAGAAAGCACCGGATGCAGCGGCGCTTTCCTCGGTTAAGCCCGATGGAAAATCAGGCAGAAACCTTCTGGGTGAGGTGGTTGTCGTTGTAAGGATTCTTACGCACGACCAGATACACCAGACCAGCCAGCAGCAGGATGGCAATCGCCGTCGCAACGGTGAAGCCAGCGCCGTTGAACAGCAGACCCAGCTGATAGACGATCAGGGCGACGACGTAAGCGAACGCGCACTGATAGCCAACCGCAGCCAGCGTCCACTTGGCATTGTTGAACTCACGCTTCATCGCGCCGATGGCCGCGAAGCAGGGAGCGCACAGGAGGTTGAAAATCATGAAGGCATACGCCGCCAGACGGCCGTGACCGTTGGAGGACTCGTTAAACGCCGTCGCAATCGGGCTGAGGGCTTCCGCCTTCTCTTCCTCGGTCATGTCCTCGTCGTCAACAACATCCGCCGCGTCATCCGCGCCATACAGCACGCCCAGAACGCCAACGACTTCTTCCTTCGCAACCAGACCCATGACTGTAGCGACCGTGGACGGCATATTGCCGAAGCCCAGCGGCTTGAACACCACGCTGACCGGGTTGCCGATCTTGCCAAGGATGGAGTTGTCCATATCCGCCACAGCGCCCCAGGAGCCAGCCGCGCGATCCATTTCAGGCGCGAGTTCCGGCGCTTCCTCGTCTTCTTCCAGCGTTCCAGCTTCCGCCTTCGCGTTGTAATCAGCCAGTTCCGTCTGGTAGGTCTGCTGCGCTTCAAGCTGCACGTCCGCCGCGGGCGCCCAGCCGTAGGTCTTCGCAAACCAAATCACGATAGAGGACAGGAGGATGACCGTGCCAGCGCGCTTGATGAAGCTCCAGCCGCGCTCCCACACGCTGTGGAACACGTTGCGGCCAGACGGGAAGTGATACGCCGGCAGCTCCATGACGAAGGGAGCCGGGTCACCAGCGAACATCTTCGTCTTCTTCAGCATGATGCCGGAGATAACAATCGCCGCCACGCCGATGAAGTATGCGGACGTCGCGACCCACGCGCTGCCGCCGAACACAGCCGCGGCAATCAGGCCGATAATCGGCATCTTCGCGCCGCAGGGGATGAAGGTCGTGGTCATGATGGTCATCTTGCGGTCACGGTCGCTCTCGATGGTACGAGAAGCCATGATACCGGGAACGCCGCAGCCAGAACCAATCAGCATCGGGATGAAGCTCTTGCCGGACAGACCGAACTTGCGGAAGATACGGTCCATGATGAAGGCGATACGAGCCATGTAGCCGACGTCTTCAAGGATAGCCAGCAGGAGGAACAGCACCAGCATCTGCGGCACGAAGCCCAGCACCGCGCCGCAGCCGCCGACGATACCATCCACAATCAGACCGCTCAGCCAGCCTGCGCAGCCAACGCCATCCAGCCACGTCTGAAGGTTGCCCTGCACGATTTCCGCAACGAACACATCATTCGTCCAGTCCGTCAGCAGGGAACCAATCGTCGTCACGGAAATGTAATACACAAGGAACATGATGAGCGCGAAAATCGGCAGCGCCAGCACGCGGTTGGTCACCACGCGGTCAATCTTGTCCGAAACGCTCAGGCTGCCCTTCGCCTTGCCCTTCTTCACCGCGTTCTGCATCAAGGTGTTGATGTAGGCATAACGCTGGTTGGTGATGATGGACTCGGCGTCGTCATCCATTTCCTTTTCGCAGGAGGAGACGGCTTCCTCAATGCCCTTCTTGACATCTTCGGACAGCTTCAGTTCCGCAACAACCTTCTCGTCGCGTTCGAACAGTTTCACGGCGTACCAGCGCAGGAAGCGGGGTTCAACCTTGCCGCCGATGAGGTCTTCGATGTGCGCCAGCGCGTGTTCCACCGAGCCGGTGAAAACGTGCGGATGTTCGCCCATCGTGCGGTTCTTGGCAGCAGCGGCAGCCTTTTCAGCCGCCTTCACGCTGCCTTCGCCCTTCAGCGCGGAAGTCTCGACGATTTCCACACCCAGCGCTGCGCTCAGCTTCTTCATGTCGATCTTGTCGCCGTTTTTGCGGGACACGTCGATCATGTTCATCGCGATGACCATCGGCGTGCCGAGTTCGAGCAGCTGCGTGGTCAGGTAAAGGTTGCGTTCGATGGAGGTGGAGTCCACGATGTTCAGGATGGCATCAGGCTTGTCGTTCACCAGGTAGTTGCGGGCAACGACTTCCTCCAGCGTGTAGGGAGACAGGGAGTAAATGCCGGGCAAGTCCTGAATGACCACATCGTCATTGCCCTTGAGCTTGCCTTCCTTCTTTTCAACCGTAACACCCGGCCAGTTGCCGACGAACTGACGAGAACCCGTCAGCGCGTTGAACATGGTCGTTTTGCCGCAGTTCGGGTTGCCTGCGAGCGCAATCGTAATCGCCATTTTCGGCGCCTCCTTATGCGAATTTGTCTTAACTAACCCCACCAGAGGCTCCGCCTCTGGACTCCGCAAGGGACTCTGTCCCTTGACCCTTTTTCGCGATTGCGTTGAGCGCGCTTCCATACTGTATGCGCGTGGAAGGCTTGGAACGACGCGAAATCAGGTTTTATCGTAAGGGAAACAGAATTACTGAACCTCGATCATTTCCGCATCCGCCTTACGCACGCTCAGCTCATAGCCGCGCACGGTCAGCTCCATCGGATCACCCAGCGGCGCAACCTTGCGCACATGGACTTCCGTCCCGCGGGTCAGTCCCATGTCCATGATACGGCGCTTGACGGCACCTTCACCATGCAGGCGGACAACCACCGCGTTTTCCCCGACCTTGACATCCTTCAGGGTTTTCATGCCTTCTGCCTCCTTTTCCTCAGTTCACCAGCACACGCATAGCCATGGATTGGCTCAACGCAACACGGCTATCCTTGACAGCGCAAATCAGATTGCCGCCCATTTTGCTGACGACCGTCACTCTTTCGCCCATCACGAAGCCCAGCTCCGCCAGATGCTGACGCACCTCATCCTGTCCGGTGATTTTGCCAATCACGCCAGACTCGCCAATTTCCACCATGCCCAACGGCATCATGTTCCATGACCTCCTTGTGTCAGTCCTTTTGCGGATAGTTTATTCCAACTAATCCGGCGATTCGCAAGCGTTAGTTTAGCATAACTAATAGGCTATGTCAAGCGTTTTTCGCGTGTTTTTTTGTTTTTTGTCCACCTTTTTTCTGGTCTTTGCATCGTTTGCCCAATTCGGGGGAATGCTGACCAGCAAAAACAAAGGGCAGCTCTGCTTTGCAGGGAAATCAGATACTTTTCCGAACAAAATTAAGGTAACACCGCACAAATGAGGTGGTCGGCTGGCGAATGGATTTTTCGTCAGATGCAAATGCAAATTTCGAAGGTTTACTGGAGGTAAATCGAGGAATTTGCATGCCGCAGATGGCGGAAAAGACATCGTCAGACGCACCGCCGAATTGTGTGGTGTTGCCTTAAGCCACCCCCTATCAAAAACTTCTGATTATCACCACTATGACTTAAAGTGCCGAAGGGAGCACGAAGAAAGCCCCTTTGTCACCTCCGCAGAGGCGAAATCCCCTGCATGATCATGCGATTCTATCAGAAAATGAAAACCGCAAAAAAGAGGTGCGAGAATGAAGGAATGGGCGGTCTGGATGGCGAACAAGATGGAGGAGCAATTGCTGCGGATGGAGCAGCTGCGGCTCAGTGAATTTGTTGCATATGAGAAGAACTGGAAGAAGCGTCTTCTGATGCAGTTTGTAGGCGGAATTGCAAGAGGATTAGGGACAGCGGTTGGGTTTACGCTTCTGGGCGCGCTGGTGGTGTGGCTGCTGCAAGGACTGGTGCAAAGGAATCTGCCGATTATCGGGGATTTCCTGACCCAGCTGCTGAACCTCGTGGAAGGCAAGGGCAGCGGCAGCTAAGAAGCGTCCCTGCCCGTAACTTCGCGCTTCCGCAGAAGCGCCCCAAGCTGCTCTATCCGCCATTTCCTCATTGTCGCGTCAATAGGCGCGACCTGATTCCGCCGCTTCCCAAATCATCATCACCAGAAAGGGCTATCATCACCATGCGCAAACCCGTTTCCCAAAGGCTGCTGCCTCTCCTGCTCATCCTCCTGACCCTCGCGCTTGACCGCTTCACCAAAGCCCTCGCCGTCGCGCTGCCGGATGAGCGCACCCTCATTCCCGGCATTCTTCGTTGGATTTATGTTGAAAATACGGGCATGGCGTTCAGCCTGTTCAGCGGGCGCTCGTGGATGCTGGGTGTGGTGTCCGTCACCGCGGTTATCGCCGGATGGCTCGTCCTCCGCCGCTATCAGCTCAGCGGATGGAGCAGAACCGCGGCGGCGCTGATGATCGGCGGCGCGCTTGGCAACGCCTACGACCGCTTGGCGCTGGGCTATGTCGTCGATATGCTGGATATCACCCTGTTCCCCTTCGCAGTGTTCAATATTGCGGACGCGGCGCTCGTCGTCGGCACAGTGCTGATGGCGTACTGCATCGTGTTCCGCACGGAAGATTGGAGGAAAATCAATCATGACGCAAATGATGCCTGACGCACTCGAATCGCGCACTATCTCCATCCCCGGCGACGGGCGGCGGCTGGATGTTGCCCTGTCCGAAGCTGCTGGGCTGACTCGCTCGCGGGTGGCGGCGCTGATGGCGGACGGAAACGTCACGGTGGACGGGAAAGTCGAGACGAAATCCGGCGCAAAGGCAAAGCAGGGTCAGATTGTTATCCTGACGATTCCCGCGCCGAAGCCCGCCGTGCCCGTCGCGCAGGAAATCCCGCTCACAATTCTCTATCAGGATGATGACCTTGCCGTCGTCCTGAAGCCCTGCGGCATGGTCGTTCATCCCGCCGCCGGGAATGAGGACGGCACGCTCGTCAACGCGCTCCTGCACCACCTCGACCACCTGAGCGGCATCGGCGGCGAACTGCGCCCCGGCATCGTCCACCGGCTGGACAAGGACACCAGCGGTCTGCTGCTGGTGGCGAAGAACGACCAGAGCCAGCTTGCCCTCAGCCGCCAGTTGCAGGAGCGGCAGATGGAGAAGCACTACCGCGCGCTGGTCGAAGGGAATCTGCGCGAGGACAGCGGGCGCATCGACCAGCCCATCGCGCGGAGCAAAAAAGACCGCAAGAAAATGGCGATTGACCCCGAAGGCCGCCCGTCGATTACGGACTGGACGGTGCTTGCGCGCGGGCGGAACGTGACGCTGCTGGACGTCCACATTCTGACCGGGCGGACGCACCAAATCCGCGTGCACATGAAGTCCATCGGGCATCCGGTCTGCGGCGACCCGATTTACGGGTCAGGAAGAGGCGCGAAAGTCCCCCGCCTGATGCTGCACGCGTACACGCTTTCGTTCACGCACCCACGGACGGGGGAAAGGATGACGTTCACCGCGCCGCTGCCGGAGGAGTTTGTGCAGGGGCTGCGGGGGAACGGGGTGGAATGGGAGAAATAACGTTTCCTCACGGAAAGCCAGGGACGTTACAGCGTGCGATAATACTATTTCCATCATGAGAATGCGCCAGAATGGAAAAGCACGGGCAGATGGCACGGATGAATTTAGAAAGAGCACAACTGGATAATTGCATAGAAAAGCGCCCTGCTCCGGAGAATGTTCCAGAGTAGGGCGCGGTTTTTGGATTCATCACGAAAATCCGGGGAGCGTAATACTATTTCCAAATAAGAATGCGCCAAGATGTGAAGCGAATTTTTTTCTGGCTAACGGGCGTGAAACGCGGCGCAGCAGCACTACGCTCAGTAGAACGACCGAAAGTCAGAAGGGAAAAGGCGCAAGCAGATGGCGCGGGTGCATTTGGAAAGCGTATTATTCCACAACCTTCGCGCCGGCAGCGATCGCGTCTTCCTTGGTTCTGAAGAACTGCCAAGTGCTTTCCACGGTGGGGGTGATTTCCTTCTGGTCGCGGATGTACTGCGCCAGAATGTTACGCACCTGACCGTTATCGTTGCCCAGCGTATCGCCGGTGTACATATCCGTGAGGCTGTAATCCTCAGGAGTCAGACCAGCCGCCTGCATGAAGCCGGCGCCGCCGGTGAAGCGGTAGTTGTTCATCACCACGGAGAACACCTGATCAGGCGCCACGGGCTGACCCTGATACTGCATGTTCTGGATGCGCTTTCCTTCAGGCGCATAGTAGTGGATTTCGTAGTACAAACCGTAGATTTCATCGGTGTAGTAGCCACCGCCAAGGTAATCGGGGTTCGACGCACTGGTGTAGTTGGTGGTAGCATGCTCCAGCCACAGCCGCAGCTGTTCGCCGGTCATGTTCACGCGATAGAGCCAGTTTTCAAACACGTACAGCTGATACAGCAAACGCATCGGAACGTCGCCCGCAGGAATCAGGTCGCGAACCTCGGCGCCGCTGGTCAGAGGCGCGCAGATGGACAGCTGCGCAGGAACCGCAGACAGCTGCGCCTTGTTCAGCAGATCCATCAGCGCGGTGGGCTGCAGGGAGATGTTCTCATTGGAGAAAGCGCCGGTAGCAGTGCCCAGAGGCTGATCCAGATAAGCCTGCAGCTCCTCGTTGTAGGGAGCCAGCGCCGTGGCAACCTTCTGATTTTCCACCAGGCCTTCCTGATCCGCCAGGAAGCGGTAGCCGTTTTCAGCCGTCACAGGGGTCACAGTCTTGGTCGCCGGGTCGTAGGCGAGCTTCATGAAGCCCAGGCCTTCACCGGCGCCACCTGCCAGCACGGGCACAACCTTGCCCTCGGCATTGAGGATGTCCTCACGGTAGTCGGTCTTATGGAAGTGACCATACACAACCGCGTCAATCCCGGTAGTCAGGTTAATCATTGCGCGAACCTGGTTTTCGTAGTCCGCGGGGTTGTTGCCATCGGTAGAAACAGCGTCTTCCACGCCGGAGTGCGCCACGACAATCACCACATCGCAGCCCTCCTGCTCGCGCAGGATCGGCACGAAGTGCTCAACCGTGGGGACCAGATTGCGGAAGTCGATGCCCTCATAGTGGGACTCAACCTCCCAAGCGGGGATGTTGGGCGTATCCATGCCGATGACGCCAACCTTCACGCCCTCAAATTCCTTGACGATGTAAGGGACGCCCATCCAGGAATCCCACTCGGTGCCCTTCGCCACAAAGTTGGCGGCGGACATGGGCACGGAATGCTCCTCGCCGTTGTCGGGGCTCATCACATACTCAATCTGACGCTTGAGAATCGGCAGATCGTTGTTGAACTCGTGATTGCCCAAGCACCACATGTCGTAGTCCATCAGGCGCAGCGCCTTCATCATGGGATCGTCCTTTTCAGGAGCGAAGTAGGAGTAGTAATAGGTCATGGCAGAGCCCTGCACGGTATCGCCGCCATCCACCAGAACGACGTTCTTTTCCGTAGCACGAACCTGCTCGATCATGGAAGCGATCATGGACAGACCCACGTTCGGGGAAGGTTCGCCAGTGGCGTAGTTGATGGGCAGCACTTTGCCGTGCACGTCGCTGGTCGCGATGACGGTAATCATGATGGGATCCGCATTCTCTGCGAACGCCACGCAGCCCACCAGGGGGAGAATCATGGTCAGCGCCAACAGAAGGGATAGGAGCTTCTTCATGATGGGCACCTCTTTTTTCTTATTTCCCGCTCGAAGCAGGATTAAAACAATTATATTCCATATTCTTTCGTTTGTAAACAGTGCCGCCAGATGCAGACTTCGCCGCGCCAAGGGGTTAGTTTGTTGACGAATGAATTCTCCGTCGAATCCAATTGCAAATACGGCGGAGGAAGCGATTGAAAGTCAAGTTTTTTGCAAGCCGCAAACAGTACGAACGCCATTGTAGGCAGCGAGGCAAATTGCGCCGGTGTGGTGACAATAATATATTTTGTATTCTGTAATTTGTAGGTGGCGGACAGAAATCAAGGGTTGTCTCGGAAGCTTCTTCTGCGAAATAGGGGGACGGCGGGGAAACGCGATGGAAGCATCATTCACATATAAAAAACACCGGTGCATTTGACTTTGTTACGCCGTTGTCTTCTGTTTTTACAGGAATCAATAAGCAAAAACGCCCACCCAAAACAAAAAACCAATAATCAATGAAATAACCGTCAGTGTTGTGAAAAACACACAACATTTCTTTATCGTTCGCAACTGTTGCAGCATACCATAGAAAGTATATTCCAGCCTCTCGTTTTCAGTAAGTCCGGCATCATAAATTCTGAAAAATTCGCCCGTTACAACTCCGTTCACATCTTGATATTCTCAAATGCCGTTGGGAAGCGCTTCACCATTTTTCTTCAATTGCCGAAACTGTTTGTTTTCTTCTTTTGAGCAAGCAATATCCTGCAGGAAGTGCATGTCGAGCCAAATATTTTGCAAGTTTTTCTTCATATCTATTGGTTCTTTTGCCATAATCCTTTTTCCGCCTTTCGATTGTTATAAAAAACAGTCCTGCCCTTCTTAAACCAGAAAGGCAGGACTGCGGGATTTGAATTACTTCAGTTCCGCGAAGTACTTGATGGTGCGGACCATCTGAGAGGTGTAGGAGTTCTCGTTGTCGTACCAAGACACGACCTGAACCTGATAGGTGTCGTCGTCGATCTTAGCGACCATGGTCTGGGTAGCGTCGAACAGGGAGCCATAGCGCATGCCGATGACGTCGGAAGACACGATCGGCTCGGTGTTGTAGCCGAAGGACTCGGAGGACTGCGCCTTCATGGCGGCGTTCACGGAGTCAACGGTCACGTCGCTGCCCTTGACAACAGCAACCAGAATGGTGGTGGAGCCGGTGCAGACCGGGACGCGCTGCGCGGAGCCGATCAGCTTCTTGTTCAGTTCCGGGATAACCAGGCCGATCGCCTTCGCAGCGCCGGTGGAGTTCGGAACGATGTTCTGCGCGCCAGCGCGGGCACGACGCAGGTCGCCCTTGCGATGCGGGCCGTCCAGAATCATCTGGTCGCCGGTGTACGCATGAACGGTGGTCATGATGCCGGACACGATCGGATACTTGTCGTTCAGAGCCTTCGCCATAGGCGCGAGGCAGTTGGTGGTGCAGGAAGCAGCAGAGATGATCTGGTCTTCCGCGGTCAGGGTGTCGTTGTTGACGTTGTAGACGATGGTCTTCAGGTCATTGCCAGCGGGGGCAGAGATGACGACCTTCTTCGCGCCAGCCGCGATGTGCGCCATGGACTTTTCCTTGGAGCAGTAGAAGCCGGTGCACTCCAGCACGACGTCCACGCCCAGCTTGCCCCACGGAGCATCCGCCGCGTTCTTTTCGGCATAGATCTTGATTTCCTTGCCGTCCACGATGATGGAATCTTCGGTCGCTTCCACGGTGTGCAGGTTTTCACCGATCTTGCCGCAGTAGGAACCCTGAGCGGTGTCATACTTGAGCAGGTGAGCCAGCATCGCGGGAGAGGTCAGGTCGTTAATCGCGACCACCTCGTAGCCCTCAGCGCCGAACATCTGACGGAACGCCAGACGGCCAATACGGCCAAAGCCATTGATAGCAACTTTCACTGCCATTGGAATATACCTCCTTTAGTCGTTCAAACGGGGTTATACTATTTCCAGATAAGAATGTGCCAAGATGCGCCGCGAATTTTTCACTCTGGCTAACGGGAGTGCAACGCAGCGTAGCAGCGCTACGCTAAGTGGAACGACCGGACGCCAGAGGGGAAAAGACGCAAGCAGCTGGCACAGGCGAATCTGGAAAGAGTATCATTTCCCACCTCATATTCTACCCAATTTGCCGCCATTTTGCAAGAGGTTGCGCAGGATTTCCATCACTTTTGACACTTTTTTGACGCTTTTTTTTGAGAATTTCTCATCCGTTCCCCTCTTCTTCCCAATATGCGCCCCAATTCAGCTCGTCCGTCACATCGAGTTCCTTCAAAATCAGCTTGCCGTTCTCGTCCGTGATGATGCCGCCGCCTTCGCCATACACCCCATAGGAGACATACCCCGTGCCGCCCTCGCAAGTGATGAAGCTCATGCTGCGGCAATAGTCACCCTCCGTTACCTCGTAATCAGCGGATTCCGACACGCCGACGCCATAGCGGTACACTGTGCCGTTGACACAGCGGAAGACGATTGTCGGAATGTCTCCCCTCCAGTAGAGGTTGCTGTCCGCGGGCGTCTGCACAACGCTCCATGTGCCGTGATACGGCTGCGTGCCGTCGCAGTCCGAGCCGTAGAATTTCCCGTCCGCGTCCAGTCGGAGATAATTGTCCCAGAACTCGCCGCCCGCCTCCATCTGCCAGCTGCCGACTAACTTCGCCTCTTCATCTGGCAATTCCACATCATCAAACACCACGTCACGCTGTGGCACGAAGCCGCGGGTGATTTTGCCGTCTACCGTCGCTTCGACGTACACATACGCCCACTGGTTATCCGGATGGGACAGTGCCGTCAGCTTCGTCCCGGCAGGCAGTTCCGCCTGATGGTATTCGCTGACGTTCGGGTCGTCGGTCAGATAGGTGTCAAACGCTGTCAGCATCGGCACATGCACAATCTCGTCCGTCGTCGCGTCGCCGTGCTTGCCCAACTGCGCCCAGCCGAATCGGCTCGTCCGCAGGCTGACGCGGTACTCAATCAGCGACCAGTCGCCCACGGTGAGGTACAGCTTATAATCGTCGCCCGTGCTGACGGATGCTTTCCCCTTCGCCGCGCGGTAAGAGGACGTGTCCGGCGCGGAATACACGGCATAGGACTTCTTGCCGCTCTTCTGGCCTGAAACCACCTCCGGATACAAACAGGCGAAGTATTGCAGTCCTTCGCTCGCTTCGTTGATTCGGCGCACGTCGTCCGGCCCGCGTTTCGGCATGTTGTGGATGTTGAAGTCTTCCAGCGTGATTTTGGTCATCCACATGGCGCTGTCCTCGCCTAGCGCCACCCGATAGCCGTAAGATGCTATCCGCTCCACCTTCACATCGCCCATCTGCGCTTTCATCAGCGTGTAAAATGTTCTCCCCTCGTTGTTGTGCTGCAGCTCAAAATAGTACCTTTCGTCAATATCCGGGTACGCCAATTCAAAGCCGCTCTTTGTGCGCGTGATTTTGGGATAACCCGTCTCATCCAGTTCCGACGGCTGATAGACGGCAGTCGTCGAGAAAATAGCGTCCTTCCAGCCGTCTTTCACCTCATCCACCGCGACCAGCTGATTGTGATAGCGGCTGGTCAGAATCGTGTGGGTCGTGGCGGCTTTTCTGTTGTAATCGCTCACCAAGCCGGTATACTCGTCGTAGTCATGTGTCTGCTCCACCATCGCCAGCAATTGCCCGTTCAGATTCCAGCTGTTTGCAGATGCGGCGGGCAGTGTCACAGCCAGCGTCAAGCACAAAATCAGCAGTATCCGCAGTTTCTTCATATTCTCCACATCTCCTTTTGCTCAATATCCCAAAATACTAAAGAACAGCCGAGCAAACCAGCCGATAATATCATCGGTATACACCCAATCGCCGTCTGCTCCATCCGGCACATAACTCCTGCCTGTTTCGTTGGTCGAAAGGCTCAAATAAATGCTCCAAGCGCCCGGCATGATTTTCTCTTTCTCCACCTGAATCCCATAGCGGGACACCGTGCCGTCCGTTCCGCGCAGGACAATGGTGGGAATGTCGCCCCGCCAGTAGAGATTGCTCCCCACCGGGGTCTGCACGATAGACCAAGTGCCGCTGCACGTCCTCTCGCCATCATCATCCGCGGCGGAAAAATTCCCATCTGCATCCAGCTGGAAATCATCGTACCAGCCGCCGCCGCCTTTGGCGCGCCAATGCCCGACAAACTCCGCCATCAATTCCGGCTGCTCCACGTCGTCGAATATCACATCCCGCTGCGGCACAAACCCGTACAGCGTTTCGCCGTCCACTTCCGCTTCGACGTACACATACGCCCAGCCGCAGTAACCCAGCGCCGTCAGTTTCGTTCCGGCGGGCAGTTCCTCCTGATGCGCTTCGCTGACATGCGGGTCATCCGTGAGATAGGTGCCGCACACCGTCTGAATCGGCACATGCCGCCATTCTTGGCGGATTTCCTTGACGCCGTCCTTCCGCACATTTGCAAAGCGCTGCAAGCCGCAAGCCATTTCGTTCATCCGCTGAACATCTGCTGTGCCGCGGGGCATTTGGTGGATATTGAAGTCCGCCAGCGTGACCATTTTCGACCAGACCGCGCCGTCTTCGCCCTGCGTCACCAGATAGCCGAAATTCTCCCGCTTGGCGACCTCCATGTCGCCCATTTTCGCGTAGACAAGCGTGTACATAGGCTGATTCGTGCTGTCATGGCGCAACGCAAAGCGGTAGACTTCCCCCGCTTCCGGATACGCCAGCTCAAAGCCGTCTTCCGTCCGCACAAGCGTCGGCACGCCATACCCCTCCGACGGCTGATAGACAGCGTTTGTCGAGACGACGGCACTTTCCCAGCCGTTTTCCTGTTTTGCCGCTGCAATCAGCTGATAATGTGCTCCGCTGGCTATGATGATACGGGCATCTTCGGCATCCGCGCGGTAGTCATCAGCCAGAACGGCGTCATCCGGCGAATTCAGCACGAGGGACAGCACGTTGCCGAGCAATTCGCTCGCGGACGCGACATTCATCATCAGCGCCGTCATCAGCGGCAAAATCAGCAGAATCCACCGTTTCTTCATCGTTCGCAGCTCCTTTGCATTATTGAATCGGCAGCGTCATTTGGCGCACGCTTCCGTCCGCCGTTGCCACCCAATTGCCGTATCTGTCCACCGCGCCATAGGGGACGTAGGTGCATCCGCCCTCCCCGTAGGCGAGATTCACCAGCGGCAGGGTCAACCCTTCGCCGTCCTCCTCTGTCGTGGACACGATATAGTCCACGCCGAAGCGCATCGTCATGCTGTCGCTGTAATTCAGCACAAGGATGCTTTCCGCCGAAATCCAGAAGTTGTCCTCCCCAGCCATCGGATTCTGCACCACGCACCATGTGCCGCCGTAGGGCTGCGCGCCGTCGGTGTCTGAGCAGTAGAAGCGCCCGTCCGCATCCAGCCGGAGATAGAAATAGCCGATTTCGCTACCGGAATACAGATACCAGCTTCCGACATATTTCGCCGCTTCGTCCGGCTGTTCCACATCGTCAATCACCACGTCGCGCCGCGGCACGAACCCGCACATCGGCTTGCCGTCCACCGTCGCTTCGACGTAGGCATACGCCCAGTCGTCGCGCACGCCCAGCAAGTACCACATCGTCAGCTTCGTCCCGGCGGGCAGCTCCGCCTGATGGTATTCGCTGACGTGCGGGTCGTCGGTCAGGTAAGTGTCATACGCCGTCAGCATCGGGATATGCAAGCGCAGGCTCTGGGGCGGCTGCCCAATCTGCGCCCACCCGAAGCGGCTCGTCCGCTGGCTGATGCGGTATTCAATCAGCGACCAGTCCCCCTCGGTGCAGTAGATGCGGTAATCATCCCCCGTGCTGAACGACGCTTTGCCCTTCGCCGCGCGGGATGCCTCCGTACTCGGCGCGGTATAGACCGGGTACGACTGCTTGCCGCTTTTCTGCCCCGGAACGGTCTGTGCGCCAATCCATCCCACGTTGTCGTAACTGTAATACAGCGCTATGCTGCTGTATACATTGCGCATCCGGCGCACGTCGCCAACGCCGCGTCGGGGCATATTGTGAATGTTGAAGTTCTCCAGCGTGACCTCCTCCGGCCACATGGCGCTGTCTGTGCCCTGCGTCACCAGATAGCGATAGGATTCTTTCCGCTCTATCTCCACGCTGCCCATCTTCGCATACATCAGCGTATACGCCATTTCACCCCAGTCATTGCTGATGTACTCAAAGCGGTACAGTTCCTTCACCTTCGGATACGCCAGCTCGAAGCCATTTTTGATGCGCGTGAGTTTCGGCTTCCCGGATGTGCTCTGCTCCGACGGCTGATAGACGGCAGTCGTCGAGACAATGACACTCTTCCAGCCGTCCGCGCCTTTTTCCGCAGCAATCAGCTGATTGTGATAACGGCTCTGCATGATGATGCGCGCGCTATTCTCCTTCCGCGCATAATCATCCGCCAAATGATAATAGTCGTCATCCGGCGAATTCAGCACGAGGGA
>OBKK01000243.1_pt1 | contig 22700 bp, 13 predicted proteins | sample 1503221 | NCBI WGS metagenome assembly OBKK01 (sample SAMN02044683, study PRJEB22538) | human gut metagenome | reverse complement strand
ACCCTCTGCCAAGGCGTATGTAAAGGTACTGCCGTCCACGTCCTTTGAACTCAATATGATAAGTACCAGAGGGATCATGATGATGGTAACGACCGATGCAAAACTCGGAAGTTTGGATTCATCAATATCTTCCTGGTTTGCAATCTGATCCGGAACCGGAACATAAAATTTCTTTCCGCAGATAGCTCCCCAGACCGGACCTGCAACGATCATTGCAAAAAATCCACAGCATACACCGACTAAAATAACCCATCCAAGTTCCACATTTAACATTGTGGCAACTAATACCGGGCCAGGTGTCGGCGGAATAAATGCGTGTCCTACGGCAAGTCCTGCTAAAAGCGGGATCGCATAAAACAGGGAAGATTTCTTTGTTCTTTTTGCAAGAGAAAATGCAAGTGGAATTAAAATGATAAGTCCTGCATCAAAGAATACCGGGATAGAAATAACAAGGCCGGTGATTCCAAGCGCCCATGCAGCCTTCTCATCCCCAAATTTCTTTACCATTGTAACTGCTAAAGTCTGTGCTCCACCCGATGCTTCAAGTATCGCACCGAACATGGAACCGAGTCCTACCAGGAGGGCAATTCCCTTTAGCGTGTTTCCTATACCATCGTCCACCGCCGTTACGATTTCTTCAAACGGCATTCCTGCGATCAGTCCGATTGCAATCGCACCGATTAAGATCGAAAGCATTGCGTGAACCTTAAATTTGATGATCAAAACTAACAACAATGCCAGTCCGATAATTGCTGCGATAACCAGCCGGGTTGTATCTAATTCTGCGACGTTACCCATGATATACCTCCTTATTGATATTTGTATGACGTCTGATGTTTCATTGCAATTATTGTATTTTATTGATCATTTTTTGTCAATACATCTGATGTCTAGTTTGCTAAAACCTCTCTTTTAGACAAAAAAACAAGGTGTTTTCCTAAAAAAGCACCTTGTTTTTTGTATATTTTTCCGATATTGCATCATGTCATATGACGTCTTACCAGTTTTTGGAGTTTTTGTCCCTTACTCATTTTTTTGCTGCGCCTTTGCCTGTTTTTTCAAAATCATCTGACGATTATAATTGAGGTGCATGATCATCGCATATTTTGCACCCGCACTGTCTCCATTTAAGATTGCATCCGTGATCGCACGGTGGGTATCAATCGTTTCGTCTTTTAACTGGCGGTGTGTCAGGTTCACGAACGTGATGACCGCCGACTGAATGATCGGTACCAGTTTCTCAATGACTTTATTTTTGCTGCACCGCGCAATGTAAGTGTGAAATTCCACATCTTTCTGCAGATGGTTCTCCCCGGCAAGATACAGATTTTCCACCTCATCACACAGCCGCTTTAACTCCGCCTTTTCCTCGTCCGTCGCGTTTTCACTTGCCAGCATGGCGATCTCCGGCTCTAACATCAGGCGCACATTGCAGAGGTCTAACGCCAGTTCATATTTGTCCGTAAACCCTGAAAGCCCTAACGGATCATCCTCTAAGCGATTCGTCCCGATCACATAAGTCCCGGAACCCCTGCGGACCTCAAGCACACCTTTGGAAACCAGGCTTTTTACCGTCTCCCGCACTGTGCTCCGCCCAACGCCGAACAGCTCTGCCAGTTCAAACTCATTTGGCAGTTTCTCACCTATTTTCACCGGCGTATGCAAAATATAATCCATCAGTTCTTCTTCCACATGCGGTGCTAATAATTCCCGGCTCTTTTTTTCCATATTGTATTATTTTCTCCTTTGTCCTGTGTGATGCATAAAGACATCATACCACTTTTTGCCGGATGTTTGAACGCAAAATTTTTAACGTGCCTTCGCAAAATAGTCATTCAAAATTTCCTTGATGTAGTGATAGCGTCTTGCATAAGAGTTTTCCACACGGATGATCTGCATATGGTGCGCCTTACAGATCTCATTTTTCTGTCTGTCCCGCTCCCGTACCACTTCATCCTCAAAATGCTCCTTGCCGTCGAGTTCGATCGCAAAAACGGGCAGCTCGCTTTTTCCCCTCTTTTCATAGACAACAAAGTCGAATCTTCCCATATAAAACAGATTATCATAAGTGACATTATCCCGGAACACCTGGGATATGGCAACCTCTTTGTGGATCGTATATTTATTCCGGGTGAGCCAGATATTTTCCAGCGCATGTGTCAGGTTTTTCATAAATGCCGCTTCTGTTTCCGTGGAAAACGGCTGGATTCCAAGTGCTCTCGAACTGATATGCTTTTCCGTAATTTTGGATTCCCCGTTCATTTTCACATACTGCACCAGCTCGTACAGATCATCATCCTCATTTCCCTGATGAAGGCGCTCCAATTCTTTCCCGTCCGCAAGAAGGATCAGCTTGTCCTTCGCCCGCGACGTTGCAACATTGATCAGTTCCTTATTATTTTTGAGCCAGTCATAAGTTCCCTTTCCAGTCCGGTCGCTTAACGCCGTGGAAAACAGCACCACATCCTTTTCGTCTCCCTGAAATGCATGTACCGTTCCGCACACGACATGCTCAAATCCGTTTTCTTTGATCCCTCGCTCGATCAGTATCCGCTGATTCACAAACGGTGTGATGACAGCAATACTTTTATCAGGATTTTCCCCCGCATAGCGCATGATCTCCTCCACCTCTGCCGGAGAGGTATTCTTCATGTCACCTGGCCCGCCATCCACATTGACATAGACAAGCGGCTGTCTTTCCCTGCTGTCAGACTGCACCTGAAGTTTGGAGTTATAATATTTTTTATTGTTAAAGTCTATGATTTTTTTATTACAGCGGTAATGATTTCGCAAAAGTATCTCATCGCTGACCGCATCACAGGCAAGATATGTCTTATAAATGGAATTTTCGCGGTAATCATATTCATCCGCAACATGGTATTTTCTGCGCAGTTTCCGGTTCGTGAGTTCGTCCAATAAAATAACCGGCTTTAACTGCTGCGGATCTCCCACCAGCATCAGTTTTTCACCCCGGATGATTGGCACAAGTGAGACCGCAACATTGCACTGGCTCGCCTCATCCATGATTGTCATGTCAAACAGCGGTTCCGGTTCACCCAGTTTATGGGAAGAAATGCAGGTCGTTATCATGATTGGAAATACCTTCTGCAGCTTCTTTACATTCTCCGATTTCTGCAGATACTTGTTAAATGCTGCTGCCTGCTCATTCACATCTTCATCATCATCTAAAATTTTCCGTAAATCCTGAAACCTGTTACTTTCCAGCTCCTTGATGTATTTTGCGGAGGTATAATACAGATAACTGTAAAATTCATCCTCATTGCGGTCTAATAGAGCCATTGCATCCCGCTCAGATATCTCACCGATCTTCTGGATTTTTTCATCCAGATTCCGCAGCTGACGCCCCTGCAGATCCGTATGGAAATGAAAGAGCGTCGCCACATTTTTCATCCGTTCCTGATACTCCATGACCTGCGTTAACGTTTCTTTGCGCTCCGTCAGGTCTAAGACTTCCTCATATTCCTTTAACCTGCCGGAAAGCTGTTTCGCCCGGTCAATTCTATCACCTTTTCGACGATCTAACGTGGAAGAAAATACTTTAATGCCATGCACCTCTCTCCGCAGCTGGTTGATGTAACAGATACATTCTTTTACTTTTTCCTGATTTCCAAGGCGCAGTACCGGAAATGCGACCCGTTTTCCCTTATAAGTCAGGGAACTTAATTTTTCAAATACATTGTTTATGGGTACATTGTTGTAAGACGCAAACAGTACCGTCATATTGTTAAAAAATGCCGTCACGATCGTGTTTAAGATCGTATTCGTCTTGCCGGTTCCCGGTGGTCCCTGAATATAGGCAAGCGGATATTTCATGGCATTGTTAATTGCAAGAAGCTGGTCAAGATTGATGTTCTGGTTTAACAGTGCGATCGGATATGCCTTCGTTCTTCGCGGACGTTCCAAAAGATCGCCGAAAAATGCCCGGATTGAAAAAGTCACCTGCTCTTTTTCGTACATGTCAAGAATCGCCTTATACTCTTCATGCAGATTTAATGCACAGTCCATGCCAAGTCCGATGACATAGGGCATGTCATCCACAACCGCCCGTGCACCGTTTTTTTCTGTAATCGCATCTTTTATCTTTTCAAGATTTTTTTCAAAATCGGATAACAGCTCATATTCATCCGCATCTAAATACCTTCGGATATTTTCCTGCTCTCCCCCTATGGTAAACTGCGTGCAGATCGTGATATCTTCATCCGGTTTAAATGCCTTGTTTTTTACATCCAGATTCAGATTCCGGTATGCCAGCACATACAATCCATTTTTTGTATGGATACTTAAAATATTCAGTGCCAGCTTTTGAATATGAAGCGTTTTCCCCTGTTGCGTGCCCCGGTTCATGCGCCGCTGAAAATTTGTCACGATCTCTTTAAACTGTTCCTCCGACAACTGATACTCCCCGTCACGCACCTGATCTCCGTCGATATAGCGCACCAGTTCATAATCGGTCGTATACGGCGTGGCATCCAGTTTGCTGCACATTTCCAGATAATTCAGTATTTTTAAATTTGCCGTGTTTGCAAAAAGGTTCTGGTAGCGTTCCGGGTGCAGCGCGATATCTTCGATCAGCCGCTCATTCTCCGGGCAGTACGAGCCTTCCACGATCTCGGTCGAGAGGATGGAATCGATATAGATCTTATCGTATCCCTCAATCGAGCACCGGTTGAGATGAAGTCCGTCCACTTTTAAAGTCTTGTTCCGTGGGTCTAAGTCCCGGATTCCGATCCAGTAGTTCGTGTGCCTGCCCTCTTTGTTCAGATATTCAATTTTCAGCCATTTTCCTTCGTGGATAGCTTTGAAGATATCTCTGTGTATACTGTTCATATGTTTTTGCCAGTCTTCCCAATCCTCCTCGCATACTCCGCCAGCTCCCGGTTCGCTTCATTTAACGGCCCAAACTCTTCCACCGCACAGATACATTTTTTACAGCTGTCAATCAGCCGCTTTGCCGCCTGCACCTTATCCTGTCCAACCGGGTAAAATGCCTTTTCTGCCACAACTTCTGAAGCAAGTGCCACTGCTGCCTTGTACTCTACATCATTTTCCTGCAGGATTCCCGCTGCAAACGGAATGTTTTCGCGCCACAGCCTGTTGTATACCGGGATGCCGCTGCCCGCACCGCCGATCACAAAAATCTGTGAACTGACCGGATCTGGGACTTGACTGCCACTGCAGAAATCTTTACTGCTGCAATTCTCTATGTCAGAATCTTTGAAATCTCTTGTATTCTGATATCCCGTGCACAAAAAAATCTGCCCCGTCACCGGATCAAAACTCTGATCCGCCACCCCGTATAATTCCTGCACATAATTTCCGGCAAAAATCTTCTCCGGTGTGCCGATGCGGTCGATGCGGTCGCCTCTGACACAGGCGATCGTATCGGAAACTTTCTGCGCAAGGTCAAGCTCATGTAGTGACATAATGACCGCCATCTTTTTATCTCTTGCAAGCATGCGGATATTTGTAAGTATATCCATCTTAAAGCCCATATCCAGATAGGAGGTTGGCTCGTCTAAGATCAGGATTTTTGTATCCTGACAGATTGCCCGCGCAAGCATCAGACGCTGGCGCTGTCCGTCGCTGATTTTCATGAAATCCTGATCCTGCACTTCACCTGCATGGACAAGTGCGATCGCCTCATCCACTTTTGCCCAGTCCTCTTTTGACAGGATGCCAAATCTTCCCGTATAAGGATAACGCCCGGAGGCAACCACTTCCCTGCCGCTCATCAGCTCCGTGCGGAGGCGTTCTGTCATGACCATGGACAATCGTCTGGAAATCTGGCTGTCTTTTAATTCATCCATGGATGCTTCGCCCAAAAATACGGTTCCATCCAGTTTCTTTAACTGCTTTGTAATCGTCTTTAAGATCGTGGATTTTCCGGAACCATTCGGCCCGATCAGTGTCAGTATCTCCCCCGGCCGGACAGAAAGATTCACATCCCCGATCAAAGGTGTTTTATCATAGCCGACAGTCAGATGCTCTGTGCGGATCTCCTGCATATATGACTACCTCCCCTCCTGTTTTCTCAACATTGCTGCGATCACGACCGGCACCAGAAACAGTGCCGTAACCGAGCTGATACTGATTTCCGTCGGCGCAAACACGGTTCTTGCAATTCCGTCACAAAAAAGTGTCACAACTGCACCACACAAAAAACACCCCGGAATCAGGATAATCGGGCGCGCTGTTTTTGTCGCCATCCTCACCAGATGCGGCACTGCAATTCCGACAAAGGAGATCGGTCCCGCAAATGCCGTCACGCAGGCAGACAGAAGGCTTGATAAAAGAATCATCGTGACCCTCAACACTTTTACATTGACACCAATATTTCTGGCATATGCCTCCCCCATCTGATATGCCCCGATCGGTTTTGCCAGACAAAAAGTCACAAGCACTGCTGCGCCGACGATCACGACGATCATTTTTATATTTTCCCATGTCATGCCGGAAAAACTTCCCATCGACCAGTTGTGAAGATTGACGATATTCGAATCGCTGGCAAATGTGACGCCAAAGTCCGTGATGGCGGAACAGATATAACCGATCATGATCCCACAGACCACCAGCAGCGACATTTTTGACACGCGAAATGAAATTAAAAGCACGAATCCCATGGCAAGCATGGAACCCACAAACGCAGCCATAACCATGCCAAAGGAACTGATCATAATGCCTTTTTCCAGCAGGAAAATCATGGTAAGTGCCACCACCAGTTTTGCGCCGGATGAAATTCCAAGCACATACGGTCCTGCAATCGGATTCTGGAAAAAGCTCTGGAGTAAAAATCCCGACACTGACAGTGCTCCTCCTAACAAGATCGCAGCAAGGATGCGCGGCAGTCTGATTTTCCACACGATCTGTGAAAATGTCTCATCTTTTCCACTTCCCGCAAGGATTGCAAACAGATCCGATGTGGATATGTCCACACTTCCCGCTCCGACATTCCATAAAAACAATACCGATAATATGATAATTGCAACAACAAAAGAGATGATATAACGTTTTTTCATGATTTCCTCTGGTTTATATGAATTCCTGTCAGTTGATTTTCTTCAAAAACCGGTACTCTGCATCCGTTTCCCCATTCAGTACCTTATTGAGATCCTCAATGAAATCACAGGTTCCACTGGTCTGCTGGTAAAAATTGTTTCCGGTTGTGTAGACCTGTCCTGATTTTACTGCTTTAAAGTCGGCAAACAGACTGTTTTTCTGTACCAGTTCAGCGATCGATGTCAGTTCTCCCTCTATTGTACCATTGTAAATGAGAATGTCAGCATCTTTTTCGGCCGCATAGAAATCTTCCATCTGCATTTTTAATGTGGAGAGTGCATTTTCCTCTTCCGGGACATAACCATTTAAGGAATAAGTGCCCCCCGCAAGTTCGATCATTGATGATACATAATCATTTGGTTTCCGTACCGTAATCGTTCCATCCGATGCAACTGCAAAAAATGCTACCGACAGCCCCGTTTTTTCTTTTTCCAAAATCGGCTCAATATGTGCTGCCTGCGCATCAAAAAACGCTTTGGCCTGCTGTTCTCTCCCGAACAAAACGCCAAAAAGCTTTATCCATTCGAGTCTTCCAAGCGGGTGCTTTTCATAGCTGGAGCGCTCGATCATGACCTTGATCCCAAGTTCTTCTAATTTTTCCTTCACTTCCGGGTTGTGCGTGATCATCGTATTTTCAATCGCAAACGTGCATCCACCGGAAAGTAAAAGTTCATAGTCAGGCGCACTATATTTCCCGGCATAGATCAGATTTCCCGCTGCCATCGCATCTGCCGCCTTTTTTACATACCAGTCTTTTTCTTTTACTCCTGTATATTTCAGATCGGAGACAGCACCGATCTGGCAGACTAAATCCATCACCGCACTCGACACCAGATATACATTTTCAAGCGGCTGTTGTAAAACTGTCACATCTGCCGGAACATCCGCCGGCACTTTGACACCTTTTGGCACAAGCAAAAAACGACCGTTATCCACGATCGTAATCAGCTTATAAGCACCATATTGTTCTACTTCAAACTGGTCGGCGCAGGATAACTCCATACGCCCATTGCAGTCTAAGTCTTTAAAACCTGCCGTTTCCGGAAATTGAAAAGTCAGGGTGTAATCAATCTCATGCGGCGTACTCATTGCCGTCGTATCACCGATCACATCCATCTCACATGGGATTCCATCAATTGGAAATGTGAATGTAGAGTTTCCACCTTCATTTTCATTGAGATATTTCTCCCCGTTCACGATCATGTAATCGTAATGCGTACTGCTCCATGTGATCGTCGCATATGCCACTCCATCCTTCACAGTAACTTTCGCCTGTGAATCCACAGTTGCTTTTCCGCTGCCGCCTTCTAATGTGACTTCCACCGTATATTCGCCATCCTCAGGAACTGAAACTTCTGTGCTGTCTGCCTGTTCTGCGGCATCATTTCCAGTCATGCTTTCTTCTGTTCCATCCTGATCTGCCGTTCCCTGCACATTTTCCTCTGCTGTCTGTGCATTTTCCTCTGTGACTGTACCTGCCGCTCCCTGTGCACTTTCCGTGGCTGTCTGACCAGCCCCGCCTTCTACTGCAGCGGCATTATTTTTTGCACCGCATCCCGTGAATATCTGCATGCACATCATTGCGGATAAGATTACTGCGGTCACTCTCTTTTTATTCATACAAATCTCCATTTATTAGTTATCTGTCTCCTGCGGATCAGAAACGCTTACTTTGTGATCGTACCACTCGCCTTTTGTGCCGAGGATTGCAAGATCAAATTCTTCATCTAATGCTTCTACCGGCACATCAAAACCATATACCTCGTCGGTGGTTCCATCACTGTATTTTACAGTATCCGTTGTCGGCTCTAAAATATCAGCACCGTCTTTTTTCGCATCATCTGCTGTTCCGACAAACAGATTTACAATTTTTTTTGAAACAAGGCTGATATGGATCGTCATTTTTCCGTTTTCTACGGTAAGGATACCACGTCCCTCATCTGCCTCATTTACATGAAACATGCTGCTGTCTGTATCAAACTTTGCGGTGTAAACACCATCCTCGAGAGTACCAACGGTACTCTCTGTGGTGGATGTTGACTCAAGGTTTCCAAGGGAATCAATTGCATCTTTTGTATGATCAATATAGATCTGCTGGATTGCTTCGATTCTTCCAAGTCCTGAAATCTGTGTATCAACGCTGTCAAAATATCCACTTGCTGTGAACTGGCTCTTCCAGGAATCTTCGTCGTCACCTGCCATATCGTTGTTTGCATGATCTCCTGCAACAACCATAAGAGGTCTTAAAACAACTTTTGTATAACCGGCTTCTTTTACTGCCTCAATCACATTTTCGCATGCTGTCTCTTCCGGCTCACCCTCAACAGTTCCGATAAACACATTATCATAGGAAAGATCTTTCATCTGTGCTGCCATCTGGCTATAGCTTACTTTTGCAGAATGGGAAGTTCCATGTCCCATAAATACGAATGCAGTTCCATCTTCTTTTGCTGCATCTAAAGAATCATATCCTGCTGTCTTTACTGCCTCTGCTGTAATTGCTTCTGCAACTTTTGCCTTATCCTCATTGATCACAGTTGCATCAGATCCTACTTCACCAAGCATCGGTTCTGCAACGGTAACTGTCTCAAATTTGTCTTTATAATTGTCAAGTGTCTCTACCAGCTCGTCATACTCTGCACCATGCATTAAGTGTGTCGGCTGAACAACAAGATTTTTTACTCCGTTGTCAACAGCTCTCTCTAATGCCTGATCCACATTATCAATCTTTTCGTCATCTCTTGCCTGTACATGGTTGATGATGATCTGTGCGGTAAATGCTCTTCTTACAGACCAGTCCGGATATGCTGCTTCCAGTGCTTTTTCGATTCCACTGATATCCTCGGCACGACTGTCGTTAAATGAGGTACCAAAACTTACTACAAGAAGTTCATTTTCTCCGATATTATCTTCATTTAACGGATCATCCTTTGAGGCATCTCCTGTATCTCTTCCGAAATAATCCGGATCTGCGTTCTCGCCGGAAACTAATTCCTTCTGTGCATCTGTCAATGCATCCCATGCCTCTTTTGCCTCTGCACACTGTGCGTCCGTATCATCATTTCTTGTCTGAACATAGATCGCATCGATCAGTTCTGCGACGTGATCGGCTGCCGCCTGATCGTCAACTTCCGTGCTCTCTACGGTTTCTGTTGCCTCTGTTTTCTCTGAAGATACTGTCTCAGAGGTTTTTGCTGTGTCTGTTGCTGCTGTGTTGCTGCTTCCGCATCCGGCGACCATACCTGTTGCAAGCGCTAATGTGGTAAGTAACGCGATAGTTCTTTTCTTCATAATATTCCTCCATTTCTGCGCTGCTTTTAAGCGCATCACAAGTTTGTGCAAAGCACAAATCTTGCGTGTGAAAAATGTATTTTTCACACTACTCTCCTTATTATAATATAATGTATCGTTCATAGTACACAGTGGAATTTTTCCACACAAAGAAACACTCCGCCTTATTTGAGGGCGGAGTAATAAGTCTGCATAAATAAGCTGACAATCTGACAGCCTACATTTACGGTACGACCAATTACTCGTGATCCGGGAAATATTTCCCTGTACCAGACAACTGGCAGGTTTCCTGGCTGAAAGATCATCACACAGATTCCGCCTTCCCAACATACTGCAAAGTACATCAGTGACTTATCTTTGGAATCTGCACTCCCTAATCACAGTGACGAGATCGTACAGGAATCGCACCTGTTTCCCTTTTAACCAACCTATTTTTAATATGAAAAATATACTGTACTTTATGTACTGCTCCATTTCCCGGATAAAAACAGCCGGCACCAATTATCTTCTCTATGAAACTTTTAATATACTAGCATATCCACTCCCTATTTACAACAACCACTTTTCTCTTGCAAATCATTCAAAATATGGTATACTAATCAAGTATTTGCAAAAACATATCTGGAGACGTATCGAAGTGGTCATAACGGGGCGCACTCGAAATGCGTTAGCCCTCCGGGGCACGAGGGTTCGAATCCCTCCGTCTCCGCTCTTCCAAAAGGAAACACAATTTGCTTTATATTTGTGTTTCCTTTTTTCTTTTCACACTTTTTCGTGATTACCCACAATTTCATAGCCAAAGTACCATATTTTTTTAATTTATGTCTACCATTTTTTGTCAAAAAATAGTAAAATAAGTGTAATTAATCTATAGGAAAGGGAGCTTGATATCCATGAAAAGCAAAAGCGTAAAAAATTCACTGACACTAATGTGTCTTATGATTGTTCTTGTATCTGTCATAGTCATTGGCGGTATTTCAATTTCAAATATCAGCACTATGACTTCCACGGCAAACAAGAATTATGAAAATGCCAGGTTAGATGGGTACAATACTGAGATCAAAAGTCAGGTACAGTCTGTCATCGCTATTTTACAGGCAGAATACGACAAATCCCAAAACGGTGATCTGACTGAAGACGAAGCAAAAAAAGAAGCAGCAGAGATCGTCCGCAACATGCGTTACAGGGATGATGGAAGCGGCTATTTCTGGATCGATGATACCGACTACAACCTCATTATGCATCCGATCTTAACCGATCAGGAAGGTAATAACCGTTACGATCTGACAGATCAGAATGGCGTCAAGATCATTCAGGAGATCATGAAGGTCTCGACCGGTTCTGACGGCGGCGGCTTCAATGAATTTTATTTTACGAAAGCCGACGGTGTTACCGTAGCACCAAAGATCGCGTACTCTCAAATCTTTACCCCATGGAACTGGGTTGTTTCCACCGGTAACTATGTAGATGATATGGAAGCGGAAATGAATAGTTCCAAAAACGAAGTTCAGGCGAAATACCATACTATGATCACAGTCATAATCATAATTGATCTGATTTTTACAGTTATCGTATTCATTGCTTCCCGTATTTTCGGTAATACGATCTGCAAACCTTTGATCGAGATTCAGAATTTTGCAAACAGGATGTCGACCGGAGACCTGACTACCGGAGTCAATGTTTCAAGTAAAAATGAACTTGGAAAAACAGCCGGTGCACTTGATCTTGCACAGCAGGAGGTTGTCGGACTTATCTCCAACATTGATGGAGTTTCCTCTCATTTACAGTCCGCCGTTTCGGATTTCAAAAAGAATTTTGACAGCATGAACGAATCTATCCAGAACGTTTCGACTGCAATCAATGAAATTGCCCAAAACAGTAACTCTCAGGCAGCATCAACTTCAAGTGCCTCTGAAAATATTGCTGAGATTGCCGATGGCATCGCAGATACTTCCTCAGAAATGGAATCCCTTGATCAGAATGCACAGCTGATGCAGGATCGTTCCAATAAGTCCATGGAAACTTTACACAGACTGATTGATGTCAATTCTACAACCAAGACTGATATTGATTCTATGTATAACCAGACTGCCCAGACAAATGATTCCGTCAACAAGATCAGTCAGGCAGCTACCCTGATCAGCGAAATTGCATCCCAGACCAACCTGCTTTCCTTAAATGCTTCCATTGAGGCAGCAAGAGCCGGTGAAGCCGGACGTGGATTCGCGGTTGTTGCAGAAGAAATCGGCGGACTTGCCACCCAGTCTGCGCAGACGGTCAGTGAGATCAACAATATCATCAGTGAATTAAGCCAGAACTCTGAAAAATCTATGGAGCTGATGAAGAAAATGAGTGAGGCATCTGACGAGCAGGTTGCAGCGCTTGAAAGCACACAGCAGATGTTTGAGGATTTAAAGGGTGCACTTGATTCCTGTATGGCTTCCATCCAGACCATTACCGGAAAAATCCAGAATGTCAACTCACAGCGTGAACTTGTCACAGAGAGTATTGATACTCTGACACAGCTTGCAACCGACAATGCATCTTCCACAGAAGAGACTTCTGCTATGGCAACGGAACTCGATGCCGTTGTCCGTAAATCTTCGGATCTGGTATCTGCTTTAGCAGATGATATTGAAAAACTTTCTGCAGATATGAAACAATTTAAGCTGTAAATCATATGAACTATATACAAATTAATATTTGCTCAAAAAAACCGTGCGGTAATTTTAACCAGCACGGTTTTTATAACTAAAAAGCAGAACTGCACCCGTGCAGCCCCAGCAGTAAAACGAGTGGAGCAGGCTCAATGCCGCTTCCTCTTAAGCAAAACATTTTCTGATCTGTTCCGTGATCCAGCCGTCTATCCATCCCTTTTGCACCATATTTTCCAATATCTCACATGCTGCCTCGTGCGTCATTCCGGATTTATACGGTCTGCTCTCCGTCAGTGCCTGATAGATATCAATGCACGCCATGATACGTTCCTGCCTGTTTAGCTCGTCGGCAGTTTTACCGAACGGATACCCGGTGCCATCGAGTTTTTCATGGTGGAGCGCCGCCCAGTCACGGATATCTTCCATTCCTTCTGCCTGTGATAAGATCAGATATGTGTATCCCGCATGATTTTTCATTTTAGAAAACTCCTCGTCCGTCAGGCGTCCCGGTTTTTCTAAGATATCATTTCCGATTGCTGCTTTCCCGATATCGTGCAGCGCGCCTGCCAGGTACATTTTCAGCACCGTCTCCTCGTCATCACCGAGATATCTGGATAATCTGGCTGCATTTTCCGCAACACCGAGTGAATGGCGGCTTGTAAATTCGGATTTATAGTCGATGATCTTTGCAAACAGATTGGCAAAATTTTTGCACATTTCATCGCTTAAATCCCGCTTTTTTCTCGGAACAATATTCCACAGCCGTTCTTCTAAATCTGCATCTCCAAGACTCAAAAAATGTTCTTGCCCAAACACTTCCAAAAAAGCATCTACGCATGCAGTATCAAATTTTGTCCCTTTATTTTTCAAAAGATAATCTTTCGCGCGCTGCCACACGGCATCATCAAATACCGGCGTCCGGCAGAACGCATCTAAAATATCACACAGATGAATGATCCTTGCAAAAAGAGGGATCTCTTCCCACGTTTTTCCAAATGGTCCGCTTCCATCGGCATTTTCATGGTGATATAAAATCACATTTTTCACATCCGTCAGAAACGGGTACATTTTTAAGTTTTCCTCCCCGTAAATGCAGTGGATGCCAAGCTGCTTTGACGTTATATTTTCCGTATTATTTTTTGTAAGGTCATTGTGAAATTCCTCATGAATATACTGCGTCAGCGCATTGTCGTGCAGCAGCGAACACGCCGCGAGATCCTGCAGGGCATCTCCTGTAATTCCCATTTTTTGTGCTGTGCATACGCTCATATATGCAACTCTTTTTCCATGTTTTGTCGCAACATGGGTCAGTTCCGCTTCGACACAGTCGAGTGCATAAGAGCATGCACCAAGCAGACCAATAATGTCTAATTCCATTTCCCATTCACTTTCTTTTTTATTTTTTTCTATCTTAGCACACTAAAATCACTTTTGATACCACAGAATTGCTTTTCATTTCAGAAAATTATTTCTGCGGGTGAACGCCGTTTTTCCACCGTGCTCTGACAGCATGAACGGCTCATTTTCCAGATTTTCAATTTCAATCTTTTCTTTTACGCAAAGCGGATGTGCCTCCGGCAGCACGACCATGTATTCATCCATTTTTGACATATCACTTTAGCAGCTTCTGCCACACACTCTCACTGTGACCGGCATCTTTCTCATACAAATTGATATACTCTCCCGCCGTGCTGCGATCCTTAAATGCCGGGTACAAAAATCCGCTCTCCGGCACGCCCGGCTCATACTCGCCCTCTAACGGACTGACCGCACAGATCAGATATTCGTACACTTCCTCTGAGCCCTCCTGCCATGCCTTATCGGTCCCTTTGACCGGGACATCGTATCTCCCGTGGAACAAAAAACACGCATATGGGCACCCCGGCTGATATTTCTCTCCAAGCAGCTCATAGAAAAGATCCGGGAATGCATCGTCTTTCAGACCTGTCTCCCTGATCCCGTCAAAGAGCTGCCAGATACTGCCCGGCTTTCTTTTTTCTTCCGGGATCCGGTATTCTCTTAACTGTTCATTTGTTTTTGAGATCAGCACCGTCTTGGCAAGTTCTAAGTTTTTGGCTCTTTCGGATGCAGACAGTTTTAAGAAATGCGTATTGAATGTTCCATCCACATATCCCTCTTCGTCAAAATATGCGCCTGCGATCCGGTCTATGGATGCCCGTGCGGGAGTCATGCGCCTGGTCAGTTCTAACATGTCGTCGCGATTTATCATTTTGGTCCTTTCATTCCCGTAATTTATTCCATTAAATTTACACTATTTTTACACTATTTTTCACTATTCTTTCACTATTTTTCTCTTAATTACTTTCCTTTTTTACACAAGCCCCTGAATCAGGATAAACAGGATCAGCAGCGGCAGTATAAACTGGAAATATGGCTTTAACTTTTTCGAAATCTTAAGGCCCTCTCCCGAATTCGCCTCGTCGATATATTTATCAAACCCCCAGCCCCACTTTGTTACGCTAAACAGCAGATAAATCAGTGAACCGACCGGAAGAAGCAGGTTGCTGACGATAAAGTCCTCACTGTCGAGCACATCGCGGCCACCTATCAGATGCAGGCTGCTCCACACATTGTAACCCAGTACACACGGAAGACTTGCGAACAGGATGATCACTCCATTGATAAATGCAGCTTTATTTCTGTTCCAGTGAAACATATCCATACAAAATGACATAATGTTTTCAAACACTGCCATGACCGTCGAAAAACTTGCAAAGGTCATGAAAAGGAAAAACAGACATCCCCAGATCCGCCCACCAGCCATATTGACAAACACATTTGGCAGCGTGATAAAGATCAGGCTCGGTCCGGCATCCACTTCCACTCCATAGCTGAAACATGCCGGGAAAATGATCAGTCCAGACATGATCGCCACAAAGGTGTCAAGACCGCAAATTCTTGCGCCCTCACCGGCAAGCGAGTGATCTTTGCCCATATAACTTCCGAAGATCTCCATTGCGGCAACGCCAAGACTCAGTGTGAAAAATGCCTGATTCATGGCTTCCGTGATCACATTTTTAAGCCCTGTCTCTGCAACCGTGTCCAGATTCGGGACAAGATAAAACTTCACGCCTTCTGCTGCACCCTGCAGTGTAATACTGTGCACCGCGAGAACAACAATCAGAATCAGCAGCGCGCTCATCATGATCTTGCTTATTTTTTCCAGTCCGTTCTGCAGTCCCCTGCTGCACACAAAAAATCCCAGTATCACGGTAAGTATCATCCAGAACGCCATCTGTCCCGGATCTGCGAGCAGATTAGAAAATACTGCCGCAGTATCGTCCGCAGTCATGCCGGTCTGGAATTCGCCTTTTAAAAATTTAAAGAAATACGATACCATCCAGCCTGATACGGTCGTGTAATACATCATCAGCATATAGCAGCCAAACATTGCGATCCAGCCGTGAATATGCCACTTGCTGCCTTCTTTTTCGAGTGCTTTATAACCTAACACGGCGCTTTTTCTGCTGGCTCGCCCCACGGCAAATTCCATGGTGAGCACCGGAAGTCCCATTGCTATTAAAAATATCAGGTAGAACAGGACGAAGATGCCGCCGCCGTTTTGTCCAGCCACATAGGGGAATCGCCAGACGTTTCCGATTCCGATGGCGCAGCCGGCGCTTACGAGCAGAAAGCCCAGGCGGGATTTGAAGGATTCTCGTTTCATTTTTATTTTACTCCGTTTCTATTTTATTTTTTACTTGGTGGATTCAAATTCTTTTAGGGCGCTAAGTGCCTGACCACCAAGCAAATACAATATTCCGGTGTTGAAGATCGTCATCAGACCGATTCCGACGTCGCCGAGGTCCCATACGAAAGTGTAGGCAGCGACTCCACCGATGAACAGCATAACCAGTGCAAGGATTTTGTACAGGGTCTGAAAGATCCATTTATCTCCAAATAAATAGGCGACATTGCTTCTGGCATAGAAGAGGATGCCTAAGAATGTGGAGAAACTGAATAAAAACAGTGTCACTGCGATGAATATGACGCCAAATTCGCCCAGGTGATAGCGCATTGCGGACTGGAGAAGATCCATGCCTTCTTTTCCTGCTACGATATTTTCCGGTGCAGTGAGCATGATCATAGCAGTGCAGCTGCAGATCACAATGGTGTCGACAAATACGCCAAGTGCCTGTGTCAGTCCGGCGCTGACCGGTGTCTCACATTCGGCTGCTGCGGCTGCACAAGGAGCAGAGCCGGAACCGGCTTCGTTTGAAAACAGTCCACGCTTGATGCCGTTCATAAGGACAGCGCCGAAGCCGCCGGAAACTGCCTGTCTTAGCCCAAACGCCTCCTCAAAAATCCGACCAAAAACCGCCGGGATGCTTCCAATATTTTTCAGGATAATAAATATCGTGATTGCAAAATAGCAGACCGCCATAACCGGTACGACCACGTCAAGCACTTTTACCGTCGCATTTTTCCGAAGGACGATCACCGCTGCGATCGCAACCAGTACGATCGTTGTGTAAAGTGGCGGGATGCCAAATGCATTTTCAAAGGAAGATACCACGGAATTGCTGATGACCTGGCTGATGCCACACCAGCAGATCAGTCCTGAAATTGCAAAAAGTACCGCGATCAGCACATGCTTTTTCTTCTTTTTCAATTTTTCTTCACAGAAATGATGGATATAATATGCGGGACCTCCGCGATATCCGCCATACAAAGGATCTTTTTCCTTGTGTAACTGTGCGAGCGTCCCCTCCACAAATGCGGTCGAGGAACCGATCAGCGCAGTCACCCACATCCAGAACACAGCACCGGCACCGCCTGCCGAGATTGCCGCCACAACGCCTACCAGATTTCCCATGCCGACTCTGGTAGCCGTCGAGACGATCAGCGTCTGAAATGTGGAAAGACTGTCCTTCGTTTCCTTTTTTGCCATAAGTGCTTTTATCATATCCGGGAAAAGCCTGACCGGCAAAAATCTTGTGCGGATCGTAAAATAGATTCCTGTCGGAATCAGAAGAATTACAAGTAAAGAAATCCCTATGCTGCTTTCCTGCGGCAAAGGGATCGTAATCAGATCTCCCCATAAAAATGCGTAGATCTTTTCAATGACCGAGACTATCATAGTATATACCTTTTCCATCCTTAGTTTGTACTTTCTCTATCATACTATAGATTGTCTCTATCATGCAATAAACAGGTGATAATTTAATGTAATATAGTTGAATTATTTTTATTCTGTTACATTTTCAGTTTCCGAAACTTTAAATTTCTGGATCATTCCCTGCAGACTCTCTGCCTCACTGCTCATCTCCTGACTGGCAGCCGCACACTCCTCAGATGTTGCAGAATTTGTCTGCACAACGTCATTGATCTGCTCAATTCCCTCATTGATCTGCTGGATTTCTGTTGTCTGTGTCTCTAATGTATCCGCAATATGTGTAACGTCTTCCGTAATCAGCTTGGAGTTCTCTGCTACCTCCTCCAGCTGTGCCGCAGTCTCTTCCGCGATTATCATACCTTTTTCTACCGCATTCACAGATGTTTCAATCAGTGATGCTGATTCTTTTGCCGCCTGGGCACTCTGTTCAGCTAATAAATTTACCTGATTCGCTACAACTGCAAATCCTTTTCCTGCCTCTCCGGCCCTTGCCGCTTCAATAGAAGCATTCAACGCCAACAGATTTGTCTGGGAAGCAATTTCATTAATTGTTGCAATAATCTTATCAATCTCTTTTGATGCCTCATTAATCTCATGCATAGAAGCAACCATTTCATGCATCTTACCATTGCTGTCTGAAATGGCATTTCCAAGTTCATCCACTCTTCCACTGATTGCTTTTGCAGATTGTGAATTTTTTTCTACCTGTTCAGAAACCCCGGCAACTGTAGCCGTCAGTTCTTCTACAACCGCTGCCTGATTCGTAGCTCCATCTGCAAGATCATTGGAACTTGATGCCACCTGGTCTGCTGCACTTGAAACCTCACTCGAAACATTTTTAATTCCTTTGATCGTTTCTGCCATACTCTTCTCAAATGACATGAAAGAATTTAAAATACCGACAAAATCTCCCTTCCACTCTACTTCCGGCTGAACATCAAAATTTCCTTCTGAGAACAGTTTCATTGCACGATCAATATCATCTACATAAGTTCCCAAAATACGAATTGATTTGCGCATACTGTGCGCCAGTCTTCCAATCTCATCTTCCGAATGATATTCCAGCGCACTGTGTAAATTTCCTTCTGTCAGTTCCCTTGCAACGTCTTCCACTGCACGTAACGGATCCAGAATTGTTTCAAGTACCTTTTTACTTATTACCTTAGCCAGTGTGCATGCACAAACCAGACAGATAATAATACACACCATTCCTGCAACAGCAAAAATAATTGTAGTTCTTGCAGACTGCTCACTTACTTCATCTGTGATCTCATCTAATCTTATGGCAATTTCCACAAGTTTATTTAATGCAGGTGTACAACTATTAAAAATTTCATCAATCGCTTTCTCTTTTTCGCCATTTTTAATTTCTTCTATAATCGAATAACCAATGTTTCCCCAATCAGAAAGAGCAGATGCATACTCATTATATTCCTCATCCGGTAAGACTTTGGTTTTCTTTAATATTTCCAGCTGCGAATCCACTTCTGTAAGCAGCTTTTTTACATTCTGCTCATAACTGTCATAAGCAGATGTATCATTATTTAATGCCATTTCCCTGATATTTCTCGCTGACGTATTCACATTGATCCTGCAGATTTTTACCGCCTGATCCGCAGCATTGACATCATCTATATAATGTAACATATTAGCAAATAACACACCTATGACCACAATAGAAAACAGACCCGAAATCAACATCATACTAATGACTTTTCCGTAGCCATAGTTTATCCTCTCCTGCAGATGCATATTTTCCAATTTGTCTTTCATTGTACTCTTTTGTGACAACATAGATTGTTATTTCCTTTCTCTATTGAATTTTTACTCTTATATACCAAATTCCATTTTCAAAGTCAATACGGTTTCGGTTCAATTTTTCATATTCTACTTTTCGCATAATATTCAGCACATCCCACGCAAAAAAATTCAGCACTTTTACCAAAAAAGAAAACCACCACTCCCCGGCTCCCGGTTTGTGATGGTTTCCTGCTATATTATTCTGTCCACTTCTTAAATTCTTCATCCGTACATTTCACATAATGTGTCCCGGACACCAGATGATCCGTTCCCTTATTATAATCAATGCCGAAAGTCTTGTAATCGTAGCTCAGTGCCACACGATTTTTTTCCACGACCGGATTCGGTGCAGGTATCGCAGAAAGAAGGCTCTTCGTATATGGGTGGATTGGATTCTCAAAGATTTCCTCCGTTGTTCCGGTCTCTAAGAGATGTCCCAGATGAAGTACCCCGATGCGATCCGAAATATATTTGACCATGGAAAGATCATGTGCGATAAACAGATACGCGGTTCCTGTCTCCTGCTGGATATCCTTCATCAGGTTAACGACCTGTGCCTGAATGGAAACGTCCAGCGCAGAGATACACTCATCTGCAATGATCAGTTTCGGGTTCATGATCAGCGCTCTCGCAATTCCGACACGCTGTCTCTGTCCACCGGAAAACTGATGCGGATAACGGCCCGCATGTTCCGGCGCAAGTCCAACTTTTGCCAGGATGTTTTTGATCTTTTCCTCACGCTCTGCGCGTGTCTTGTACATATGATGGATATCTAACCCCTCGCCGATGATATCGCGCACCTTTTTTCTTGGATTTAAGGATGCCATCGGGTCCTGGAAGATCATCTGCATCTGCGTGCGCAGTGCCTGGCTGTTTGCCTTATTGATCCTGCCGCTGATGTCCATTCCATTAAAATTGATCTCCCCGGCGGTCGGATCATAAAGTCTTATGATACTTCTTCCGATCGTTGATTTTCCGGAACCGGATTCCCCGACCAGACCATATGTCTCACCCGGATAGATCTGAAAACTTACGTTTTCCACCGCATGCACGGTATAATTATTACTTACCTTAAAATATTGTTTCAAGCCTTTCACGGTAAGAAGAGGCTTACTGTTTTCATTCACCGTCATCGATCTTTGCCTCCTTCTTCATTCGCGCAATACGCTCTTTTAATTCAGGCGGCATCTCTGCCTTCGGTGCCCGCGGATCTAACAGCCAGGTAGCCGCATAATGTGTATCTGTCACCTGAAACATTGGTGGATCTGCCTTGTCGTCGATCTCAAGCGCAAACTGGTTACGCGGTGCAAACGCATCGCCCGGTTTTTCGTTTAACAGGTTTGGCGGCGAACCAGGGATCGTGTAGAGTCTCTCATCCGCAGTGTCAAGATCAGGCATTGCAGAGAGCAGTCCCCAGGTATACGGATGTTTCGGATCATAGAAGATCTCATTGATCATACCTTTCTCAACGATTTTTCCGGCATACATGACATTGACGTAATCTGCCACTTTGGCAACCACGCCGAGGTCATGTGTGATGTAAATAACGGAAATGCCTCTCTCTTTCTGTACCCTGCGGATCAGCTCGATGATTTTTGCCTGAATCGTAACATCCAGTGCAGTCGTCGGCTCATCACAGATCAGAAGATCCGGGTTGCAGGCAAGCGCGATGGCAATGACCACACGCTGTCTCATACCACCGGAGAGCTGGTGCGGATAGTTTTTCATACGTTTTTCCGCATCCTCGATACCAACCTCTTTTAACAGTTCTACTGCCTTATCCCAGGCTTCTTTCTTCGGTGTCTTAAAATGCCAGATCATACCTTCCATGATCTGTTTTCCGATCGTCATGGTCGGATCAAGACTCGTCATCGGATCCTGGAATACCATAGCAATTCTTTTTCCATTGATATGTCGTCTGATCCACTTTTTATCTTTTGTTAAAATGTCTACCGTCTGCGGCGTTCCATCCGCATGATGATAGGAAAATTCTATGGTACCGCCTGTTACTTTCGCATTGGATGCCAAAATACCCATGGCAGCTTTCATTGTTACGGATTTACCGGAGCCGGACTCACCAACGATTGCAACTGTCTCGCCTTTCATCAGGTCAATATTGACTCCACGGATGGCGTGCACGCTTCCTGCAGTCGTCTGAAACGTAATATCCAGGTCCCGTATTTTTAAAATCTGTTCTTTTGTCTCTGACATATACGAATCCCCTTTCTTACATTTCTTTCAGCTTTGGATCTAATGCTTCTCGTAAACCATCTGCTACAAGGTTAAAGCTTAACATCAGAAGCGCCATTACAACGATCGGCGGAATGATCTGGTACGGATGTGTGGTAAAACTGTTAAATCCTTCGGAGATCAGTGAACCAAGTGAACACTGCGGCACCGGAATACCAAGACCTACGAAACTTAAGAACGCCTCGGTAAAGATCGCTGTCGGGATGGAGAACATTACCTGTGTAATGATCGGTCCAATGATATTTGGCAGAACTTCTTTAAAGATAATAAAGAAATTTCCTGCTCCAAGTGTCCGTGATGCAAGTACAAATTCCTGCTCTTTTAATTTGAGCATCTCAGCTCTTGCGATACGGCTCATGCCGACCCACTCTGTCAGCATCAATGCAAAAATAATGGTAAGCATACCCGGCTGCAGTACTAATAATAAAAGAGTTACGATAACAAGACGCGGAATACCGGTGCCGCAGTGTTCACTTGGTTCACTGATC
>OBKK01000240.1_pt1 | contig 22975 bp, 24 predicted proteins | sample 1503221 | NCBI WGS metagenome assembly OBKK01 (sample SAMN02044683, study PRJEB22538) | human gut metagenome | reverse complement strand
CGTACACCGTCGATTCCATGTACACGCCGTCAAAGCACAGCACATACCGCCGCCCACTCTGCTTGTTCACGCTGACGGTCGTGCGATACCACGCGTCGCCGCCATCCAGATACCCGCCCTCATACGTCGCGGGGCTGGACGCATTGAAGTCCAGCGCAATAGACCAGTCATGCGGCACGCTGACCGTCCGCCAGCTTGCGTCGTCAAACCCCGCTGCCGCTTCCGCCGTCGAGGAATACGCCGTGTTTGCCGTCGCGGAAATCAGGTTGAACTTCCACGAATCCAACGTGACAGCAGAAACAAGCTGGTCGGCGGTCGTAACCGTAATGCCGCCCGCTTCCAGCGTTGCAATGCGAGCCTGCAACTGTGCCAGCACAACGTCAAGAGAAATTCCGTTCTCATCCATAACCGCCTTGGGATGCGTAACAGGCATAATCTGCTGCCCGTTCTGATACAGTGTTTTTATTTTTGCCATGCCGCTCACCTCCTCACACTTCCGCAAAAATGTTGTTCAGCGCATCAACGGCGGCATCGTCAATGCACTGGTTGTAGATGCGCACATCCATGATGGTACCCTTGACCATGCCCCATCCGCTGCCCCAGCCACCGATGTAGAGCGGGTCGTCGCCGTTGCCCGCCTGCGGATAGCCGAGCTTGTCGTTGTAGAGCTTGTTGTTGTCCAGATAGAATGTATAGTCGCCGTCGTTTTTGGTGATGACGAACGTGTGGTAGCCGTTGTCGTACAGCGTCAGCCCCATCTGTTCGGTGCTGATGGCGAAGCCGCCGCTGTTACACATGACATTGCATTCGGGATACTGCGTGCCGCTGTCCAGCGTGGCGATTTTCAGCTGCGTTTTGCTGGTCTCCACCTCGCAGAACATCAGCGTGCCCCACTGCGTCGCATCTGCCGCGGTCAGCCCGTCGGCGAACTTGACCGCAATCGTCCACGTCGTCGCGCCCTCCGCGAAGGGCTTGAAGCCCGTATTGATAGCCAAACTGCCGCTGATGAGGTTCTTGGGTGATTTCAGCTTGTACGCCCATTTGCCAATCTCGTCACTGTCTACCACGGGCGTAACCGGGGTGTCGGGGGTATCCGTGCCGCCGCTGCTCGTCGTCTTGTTCAGCACGCGCGGCGCGACATATTCCCAGATAATCTTGCCAATCGCCATGTAGCCATAGAAACTGTAGTGGCAGCCGTCCCCGCTGTCCAGCACTGTTGGCACGCCGTTCTTCTTCATGCCGTCCCACTGCGACGTTTCCGCGTACAGCAAGCCGCGGTCGCAAAGCTGCGGCAGCAAGTCAATCAGATGCCCCTTAAACGTTTCCTTCAGCTCCTGTACTTCCGCCGCTTCGTCAGCAGCATAGCCTTTACGTTCCCTCGCATAGATAATCAGATAATCCGCCGGGGCAACGTAATCGACGCATTTCTGCAATTGCGCAGCGTAGTCGCTGAAATCAAGATTTTTGCCTTCCGCATCCGAACCATAACCGCCGTTTGCGCCCATCCAGAAGATGTGCAGTCCGTTTCCTTTGTAGTGTTTCGCGCCATAGGTAATGAGCTTCGTTCCTGCGGATACGACCACCGGCAGACCATTGTCGAGCCGCCTGAGCCGGATACTCAGCCCATCAGACGTGTCCGCTGAATAATCGCGGAAAAGCACACACGGCACATCGTTTACATAGCAGGGGTTGATTCCACAGTCACCGTATTTAAGCAGTTTTCCGATTCTGCCGCTTTCGAGCGTCATCCCGTCTGTTGTGTTCCCAACAACGACGCTTTCACTTGAACTGCCCGGAATTGTACACGCTGGAAGGACGATTGCGTCCGCACCCATCCGCGCCATGATTGTCGGCACGTTGTTAGACAAGATGCCGAGGTTGACGGCGTTGCATCGTTCAGCCAGCACTTGCGGATAGCTGATAAGATGCCAGCCGTTAACATTGCCGCCGATGCCTTGGGTCAGGCTGTCCCCCCAGCAATAGACTGTCAGTCCTTTTTTGCTGCCCGTCTGCTGAATCTGCGAAAGAATGTTGTTTCCTTTGTCCTCAATGGATTTCAGGATGGATTCTACGGCAGACTGGACATCTTCGGAAGCCGTAGGTTCTTCGGCGGTAATCATGTTGGTTTCGATTTCATTTACCGCGTCACCGACTGCCTTTGCGTCCGCTGCCTTGCCCTCTTGCGTCAGCGTCGCATCCACCTCAATTGCCACTGTTCCACCGCCGGAACTGCCGTCTTGCGGCAAATCGTATCCTGCCCCGCGTCGCACAAACCACCTTCCGGATGCCAGCGTTATCACCTGCGCACCTTGCTTCGCTTGCAGTACGCCGCGCAGCGCGCCGGACACCGCATATACACTCTGCGGCAGTACGACGCTTGCTACATTGCCAGCCGCAGTGCCAAGCACAGGAATCGTTTTGCCATCAGCGCGGTCAAAGGATGCCGAAATCTCATACGCGGTCAAATCCACCGCTGCACCGCCGTCGTACACACTGACGCGCCATTCGTGCGCACGGCTGTCGCCCTGCACCATCATCAGGTCAGACCAGCTTCGCGCCCCGGTCGGATGTTGGAGGTCAATGCGCTCCTCAAACGTCCACTGCATTGCTTTTTTCCTCCTGCTTGCGGATGATAGCGATAGCTTCATTCAGTGTCTGCATACATCCGAGCATGTGCGACACATTGTCACGCCCCGCGACGGGAATCGTGTCAAGCGTCGCTTGGATGCTCAGCAGCTTATTCAGCACTTCTTTCATGCGGTTTCCTCCTGCCTTACGATATTACAAAGACCTGCTGTTTCGTCTTGCCGTTGCTTGCCTTTACAACTACGCGCACCCGGCCGGTATCGAGACTAACGCAAGTGATTTCTCCAATGGTTACGTCGCTTGAACCTGCACTGTATCCTGCGCTGTATGCGCTGGACGCATCGACCGACACCAAGTGCTGGCTTGTGTCCTTGTTGCTCAGGGTAATGTCCAAATCTGCTGTGATGGTTTTGCTCGCAGAATAGTAGCTTTCTCCGTATGCTTCCAGCGCCTGCACATATACCGATGATGCTCCTTCTCTCCTCGCGGCATCCAGAGCATCATCGTAGCCCGGCATGTCGCTCAGGTCAAAAGTTGCATCGGCAGGCGCGAAAAAAGAACAGGTTTTCGTGCCAATGGTTAGCGTATGAAGAACACATGCTGTTTTTCCAACAGTCAACGTCCCCGCATCCAGCGTTGTAATAAGTCCCTGTCCTGCAACAAGTTCGTCGAAATCGCCGTATCCTGCTACAACAGATTCACCGCTAATGGTTACGCCTGCGAAGTCCGTTGCCCATGCGCGAATCGTATCAAGTTCCCCGGTTGTCACATATCCCGTTAGCGTAATTGTGCCGCCGCTGATGGTCACGCCGTCACCGCGAAGCTCGACCATTGCGCTGATGTCATCGTCCTTCTTGACGTACATCACAAGGCTGTCACTCAGCTGCTCGATGGCGCTTTCCGTCTTTGTCGTGCGCCCTGCCAGCGCATCCGTCCGCGTCACCAGCGTGCCAATGGAATCATTGTTGACCAGGATTTGCGCCTGCGCCGTCGCGACGCTATCTTCGACCGTTGTCACGCGCCCGGAAAGCAAGCCGATGCCGCTGGCTTGGACTTCGATGGCGGATTCAGCTGTATTCATCCGCTGCCCAAGCGCATCGACCGATTCTTTGCTGGCTTTGAGCTGGATTTCATCGGCATTCTGCTTGATGGACGTTTCCGCTTTGCGGATTTCGTCGCGCGCCACATGACACGCAGCGCCATTCGCCGCGCTTTCGGCTTCAATTGCTTGCAGCTTGCTGACGATGCCGTCCGTCGTCGAAAGTGTGTCCGACGCTTTGCTGGCAATGGTGACGACGATGCTGCCCGGATCGCCGCGCGCGTCCTGCTTTTCGACCGTCACAATCCGCGCAGTTTGCCGAAGACCGTGCGCATCATCCGAGATAATCACTTGCTTTCCCGGCGCGAAGCAATCCCAGTCATAGCCGGTCAACGCGTAGAGGTCAACTGCCGTTGCTGTCAGGCTGATTTGCGGTTGCTGCCTTTCCGCCAACACTTGCTGTCCGCGCGCCAGCAGTTCTTCTGGCGTGGTGAATGCATTGTTTTGGTAGATGGAGGCACGGATGCCGTACTGTGAAATGGTGTCCGCATCAATGTATGGCACTGCATCCGCCGTCAGCGATTCCACGGTGACGGTTTTCCCGTCCGTGCCAGTGCCGCCAATCAGGTAGAGGCGTGTCACCAACTCCGTCGTGTCCATCTGCATCTGGATGCCAGTGAGGTTACGCCCGTAGTGGATGCCGCACTTGCTCTCTGCGTCCGCCTTCCGGATGCTCAGCCGGAAGGGAAGGGCACTTGTGGCGCATTCCCATGTGTACGCATCCAGCTCTTCGCAGAGCTTCCGAATGCCTTCCAGAATGCTGATGTTGCTCAGCGACAGCACCACCGTCTGCTCGAAGTCACACGCATCCAGCACCCAGCGCTTCACTGTCTGCCGATCCATCAGCTGCTGGATTGCTTCCTGTACGCCGATGCCGTCAAACACCATTTCGCCGAAGATAAGATCATCCAGCAGAAGCGAAAGAACATGCTCCAGCGTATAGCTGCGCGTTCCGCCCGGCAGCACGTCCGATGCAGGCATCCCCGTGATGCGGTACACGCCCAGGTCGCGCACGCCGTCCTGCAAATGCACCCACGGCAGCTTGGCACACAGGTCATTCGCCACATCTTCGCATGGCAGACGCAATTCCGCTGTGCAGAGGTCATTGTGCTGCAACGTCCAGCCGAAGCTGGCGTTTTCCAAGATTGCAACTGGGTGCAATGCGTCATCCAGAAGAACCGGCGCATCGTTCATCGCCACACCCCCTGCACACTGACCGTCACCGATGCGCCGACTGTCCCTTGCTCTGCTTCATCGTACAGAGGCGTTATTGCAATCGTTGTTGCCCCGACGCCGCGGAGCAGCTCGCAGTGCAGGCAGTGTGCAAAGACGGATTCGCGCGTTCCATCAGCGCGCTTGACGGAGACATCAAGCGGATAGCCACTGTCAATCATCAGCGCTTCGCCCGTCGCCAGCGCAAGCCCCGAAACTTCGGTAATTGCCCCGCTGACGTTGATGCGGCATCCGTCCAGCCTACGCGCCCCGGCATTCAGCATCTCGAAGCTGATAGGCGCGGGCATATCGCCGTCGATCAAAATCGACATGAGGTGCGTTCCAGCGGCTTCAAGCGTTTTTTGCGCGGAGTTCGTCCGCAGGCTGTACAAGTGCGGCTGCACCTTGAAAGTCACGCTTAGCCCTTCATCCACCCAGCCGGACGCTTCGCCGACGATGCCCGTCACCTCTGCCACTACATACTTGTCCGGTTCGCTGTCCCAGATAAGCTGGCGGCGGCCGCACATCAGCCATGAAACAACCTGCCGCCAGAGCCGCGCTGCTGCTTCTTGCGTCGGCAGCGCATGGTTCGCGTACAGATTCACGGTTTCCGTGTATTCGTCCGCGCTTCGCTGGTCGCCATAGCTCAACGTGCCATCCATCCCACTGACAGCATAGCTGACAACATCACTGCTTGCGCAGATGGTGCGCTTCTTCGCACGAATCGCAATCAACCCGAAGTCGCAGAGACTGTGCTGCCTGTTGAAAGTAAATCCGTTTTCCATTTGCTCATCTCCCATCAGACAATGACCAGCTTCGCTGTCCTTCCGGCAATAGTATGGTTGCCGCGGTCGGTACTCGACCGGCTGACGCTCGGTTCTATCGTCCGGGCGACAACTTGACGATCCATCACCATCGTTGTCTGCCCAAGCCCTTCACGGCGCATTGCGGCGGCGGTTGCATCGCCCATGCGGTCGTAGTCGATGCCCGCAGGCGCAGCACCTTGCCGCGCCGCGTAGACGGCAGCGTCCGCAATTTGATTGTAGTCAATTGGCACACTGCTTCGCGTCGTCTGTGTGGTGCGCAGGGCAATGTCGCTAAGCGTCTGCACGGCATCTACAATGCGCGGTGTCGTGCGCTCAATGCCCAGCGCAAAGCCCTCTGTGTACGATTCGCCAATTTCGCGCGTCTTCTTCGACGGGCTGTTGATGTTCAGCTCCGTGCGCGCCGCATAGTACGCCTGCCGAGCTGCCGAACGCGCCGCCTGCACGACCGCACCTGTGCCGGAGCGGATGCCCACGGCAATGCCGCTGCTGATGGCCGCGCCGATGCTGTTGAACGTACCGCTATCGACAACCGCTTGCAATGCGGAAAGCATGTCGCCAAACACCGTTCCCATTTCATCCTGCACCTTGTGACCATCTTCGCTGATGCCGTCGGCGACACCTGTCACCCAGTCCTTGCCGAGCGGCTTGCCAGCATCAACGGTCATCAGCTCATTGGTTGCGTCGATGGCGGCTTGCAGGACATCCGACATTTGGTCATAGACATCTGGCGCAGCACTGCCGATATTGCTGCCAACAAGATTGAGCGCACCAGGAACGACCGCGTTGATAATCTCTACATTTTCAGTTCCGGCAGGGACGTAGCCGTGCGCCGCTGCTTCCACGTCCTGTGCAAGCCGATTGCTGGCAATTTCCTTCGTGCTGCTGCCGTCAAAGATTCCAACAATCCAATTCCATGCAGCTTCGATGGCTGTGCCGACGCTCGTTTTTACGCTTTCCCAAGCCCTTGTGATTGCATCAGCGACACCATCCCAGATGCCGCTGAACCAATCAGCCAGACTGCCGAAACTGCCAAGAATTGCGCTCCAAGCGCTGCTGAATACGCTGCCCACACTGTCTTTGACTGTGTTCCATGCCGTTGTCGCAGCTTCTGATACACCGTTCCAGACGCTTCCGAACCACTCCGCCAAGCTGCCGAAGCAATCCAGAATCGCATTCCAAGCGGATTGAAACGCATTGGTTACGCCTTGCTTTACGTTCTCCCACGCATCACTGATGGCTTGACCAAGGTCATCAACACCGAAAATATTGCCGATAATATCAAGCATCGTACCGAAAACGGTGGTGATAGCTGTCCAAATTTGAGTGAAGAAGCCAGCAACAGCCGTTTTTGCGCTTTCCAAGGCTTCACCAATATCAATCTGCCCGGAAAGCAAATCGGTGAGAATCCCGCCAAGCGTCCCGAACACGCCGGTAATAGCGTCCCAAATGCTTTTGAAGTATGTTTCTACGGCACTGGTTGCTTTTCCGAGCGTTGCAGTGATGCTCCCTTCTGGCAGATTCAGCACATCTTCCAGAATTTCACCCAGTGTGCCATAGACATTCTTGATTGCATCCCAAATCTGACCGAACAATCCCTCAACCGCAGTCTTTGCGCGCGTCAGGGCTTCCCCTACATCAATTTCACCGGAAAGCAGGTCGCTGAGAATCCCACCGAGCGTGCCGAACGCTCCCGTGATGGCATTCCAGACACTTGCGAAATAGCCGCCAACTGCGCCAATTGCCTTGTTCAGCGGTTCCGTGATGCTGCCTTCCGGCAGATTCAGCACATCCTCCAAGATGCCGCCGAGCGTGCCGAATGCGCTGGTGATGCCTGTCCAGACTTTGCCCATTGCTTCCCCGACACCATCTTTGACGGATTCCCAGCACGGCTCAATGGCGGCAAGCAAGCCGGAGAAAAGCCCGCTCACCAGCTGAACCGCTGCACTTGCCAGCGCAGGCAGATTGCTCACAAGGAAAGTGGCCAGCTGCGCAACTAACTGCCCAGCGGCTTGCCCGATGCCCGCCGCGTTCGCGGTCAGCGTGCTCACCAGCGTTTGGAGCAGCTGCGTCACCGCAGGCAGAAGCCGATTGACCATCCCCGGCAGCTTGCTTCCGAGGGAACTCACCAGCTTGCCCACGGCGGTAGTCAGCATCGGCAGCGCGTCCTCGATGATGCTGATGATGTATTCGATTGCACCGTCCATTTCATCCAGCAGGTAGTCCATCAATTCGCCCATTTCATCGGGCGTGAGGCCATCTCGAATGGCATGGTTGACGCGCCCCATTGCTTCCGTTGCGCGGTTCACCAGCGGCTGGAATGCAGGAATCAGCGCCAAGCCAATTGCATTCTTCAAACCGGACACTGCCTGCGAATTGCGCTGCATCGCATCATCGAATCCACCCATTGTGGCGATTTCATCATCGCTGAATACGGTGCCGAGCCGTTCAGCCTCCGCGTTCAGCGCTTCAAAGCCTTCACGTCCGGCTTCGATGAGTGGGTTGAGTTTCTGCGCGCTCTCGCCGAACAGTGCAATCGCAGCAGCGTCGCGCTCAGCGGGGTTCTCAATCTTGCCGAGCGCATCAATCGCATCCCAGAATACATCCTCCGTACTGCGCAGACGGCCGTGAACGTCCGTGATGCTGACACCCAGCGTCGCAAACTTGTCCGAGGCTTCGCTGCTGCCGTTGAGCGCATTGCCCATTGTCTGTGTGAGCTTGGTCATGCTGCTGGCTATCGAATCGACGCTCGTATCAACGAAGTTGCTCGCATACGTCCATTGCTGGAGACTGCTCTGCGAAACGCCGGTTTGCGTGCTGAGTGTCGCAATATCATCCGCGTACTTGCCAGCTTCCTTGGATAGCTCGAAGCCCTCCTTGGTCGCATTGGCAGCCGCTTTTCCGACTTCCAGCAGAGCCTTTGCTGCCAACTTCGCGCCGGCTACGACAACGTTGCCCAGCGTTTTCGCTGCTCCTGCCATGACTGACAGGAACGCCTGATTCTTGCCCGACGCATCATCAGCGCTGTCACCCAGTTCGTCCAGCGAATCACCTGTTTCGCCCGCTGCTTCGCCGTATTCATCCAGCGCGTCCCCAGCTTCGCCGACCGTATCGCCAAGGTCATCCGTTGCGTCCGCGCTTTCCTGCGTCGCTTTCTGCGCCTCCGCAAGCGCCGTCGAAGTTGTGTTGATTTCGTTGGAACACTTGTTGAGGGCTGTCTGCGCGGTTGCCAGCTTGATGCGGTACTGGTCGGCTTCTTCGCTGTTTTCGCCAAACTCCTGCTTTGCGATTTCCAGCATTTCGGATAAAATCTGTACCTTTTCGCGGTGCGCGTCCTGCTGCTTTGTCAGCGCTTCCTGCTTCGCCGAGAGAGCTTCAATGCTGTTCTGATTCGCGCCATAGGCAGACGTTACGGCATCCATCTCAACCTTCTGGACGCGCAGTTCGCGGCTGATGTTTTTCAGCGCCTCGCGATAGGTCTGCTCGCCCGCAACGCCGACGCGCGTTTTCATTTCGACGACCTTCGTGCCATTTGGCATGGTTTCACCTCTCTTCGCGCTACGGGCGCGGAATGTAGTTCAGACGCACCGTCTGCCCGCCGGATCCGCTTGCAGTGTGCTTTTCGCGCGGCTGGTTTGCCCGCATCATTTCGCTCAGCAGGATGCAGATGGCACGCGGTGTCGTCTCCCAAAACGCATCTATGCTGATGCCCAAATCAAGCGCATGATACATCAGCCACGCCCAAGGAAAGTGCTTGGCAGCATCTTCTTTCCTCGCGTGGCTCATCAGTTTCCCAGCTGTTCCGGGTCGGGCAGTGTACTGATGACGGACTTCTGGATAACATCGCGCAGCTGATCGATGCTGTCATAGGTGAACAGGTCGTCGAACGTTTCAAAGTCCATGTCACAGCCGCCCGCACGGAGCGCACCATAGACACACGCCTCGATGGCGCGGTGTTTCTGGCGCTGGAGTTCCGAAAGAATCTCCATGTATTCCGCGTCGCGGCCATACTGCTCTTCGTACACCATTTCCGTATAACGCGCCTGCCGATTGCCCCATTTGAGCGTATAGGTCTGTCCGTCAAGGGTAATTGTCTGCGCTGGTGCAACGAAGTCACGACCGCGTACCACCTTTTCCATCTTCACATTTTCCATGATTCAAGTACGCGCCCGGAAAGCAAAATGCAGACCGGGCGCGATTCCTCCTTACATTTCAGCCTTTTCCGCAGCGGCTTCATAGACGGTCTTGAACCAGTCCGTGATTACGCTCTTCGGAATCGTTTCATCATCACTGTCCACCACCATGCCAAGGGCATTGTCATAGATGCGGCGGTCGCAGACTGCTTCCAGCGTCGGGGTCTGATATTCCGTCGAGCCAACCTTGTCGGTCTTGCCGCTGGTTTCGTTCTCGCTGAACTGCCCCTTGTAGAGCCACCAGAGTTCCTTTGCGCCTGTGTCCTTCGTCCGGCAAAGCCCAATCGCGACGCTCGGTGCATCCGTCGATCCGTCAAGGATGGTGACACCGTTCTTGTCCTTCTTGCGGCCGAGAACGTAGTCCTTCATTTCCGGCGACACGGTATCAACGTTCGCCTTGATGCTGTAAGCCTTGATGCGCTTGGAGCGCCGCACAACACGGTTGGATGCTTCCAGCGTCGCTTCCGCGTACTGCGGCGTAATGGTCACTTCAATCGACGCGCCAAGCACCTTCGGGGGATCGTAGGTCGGCGCGGCCACCGTCGTGTCCTCCGTCGCGTACCGTGCGACGTAAACATCCAGCACGCCGGTAAAGATACCAATCGTCTTTTCTGCTTCACTCATGGGTGAATACCTCCTGTTGTTCATTGGTTGTTAGACGCAGGGTAATCTGAATATGCCTGTATCGGGTTTCTGTTTCGTAGGTTTCTGGCCCCCAATCGCTGATGACGCATCCGGCGCGTTTGAGTGCGTAGAGCGTCGCCGCCAGCAGGTTGTCCAGCGGCTCGCGGCTGTACAGGTCAACCTGTATCATGTGCCGCACGCGAATCCAGCGGTTGCTCGCGCTCTCCGGCGTCGCCTTGACCTCAAACCAAGCAATGTAGGTGTCCGGGCGCTCATTGAGGGGATAGCGCCCGACCGCAGGCGCAAGCCCTTTCAGCGCATTGCTAAGCATTTCATGGATGGTCATGTGCCGCCTCCTGTCAGGACTTCGGCAATGGCGCTGCTGATTTCATCCGCGCTTTCTTCCATTGCTGGCCGCATCCACGGTTGTGCAGGCATGTTGCTCCGTCCGTACTCCAGCACATAGCCGACGGTTGCGTTCCGTTCGCCATCGGCGCGCTTGCCGGAAGGGTAGACATCGCAGTAGTAGCCATCCGCCACCGTGTGATGCGGGCCGTCAACGGTCATCGAGGCGGCAAGCTGTCCCGTGCGCACGGGCGCGCTTCGCTGGAATGCTGCCGCTGCGACCTTTCCGCCCGCGACTGCCGCTTCCGGCGCGCGCTCTTTGAGGGCATCCGCCGCCAAATCAAGCTGCTTGATTGCCTCATCAAGCCCCGTCACATTAAAGATTGCCATATGCCGCACCTTCTCCCTGAATCATCCGCGCCCGAAGCAGCATATAGCCGCCGCGCCGATTGTTCAAATGGTTGACCTGAATAATGTCGTAGAGCGCCCCGGCATAGCTGATGCGCATTCCGGTTGTCAAACCCGTGCGCCAGCGGATTTTGAAATTCATCACATTTTCCGCCTGATGATTCGCGTTCGCGAAGAACTCCCGGCCGGACAGGTCGCGCGCCTGTGCCTTTGTTTCCGCGATAAGCGCCCAAGTGGTGGTTGCATTGCCCTGCAAATCCTGTCCAGGCTGTGCGCGGAGAATCTGTATGGTGTCCTGCAATGCGCCGCAATTATCGTACATACCGCATTACCTCAGAGCCGGAGCTGGTGGATGATGCTGGTGACGCCAAAGGGAAGCTGCTCCGCCTTGTCACCAAGAGCACCACGGTTATCGTAGTAGTGGACAGCCAGCTGATACACGCACAAATCATACAGCGGATCTTCTTCCGTCGGCACGGGTACGCCTGCGTTGACCAAGTACCGTTCTGCCGCCGCCATGCACTTCTCCAGCACAAAGTCATCTTCCGATGAATCCACCACGGCATAGCGCTTCAGGTCGCTGATGTTTGGCATGATTCAGCCCCCCTCACATTTCCCTGGGAACAGGCAGCCCCGCCGACAGACAGCGCTTCTGCACTTCTGTCAGGAACTCTGCCGCAGCCTTGCGCACAAGCTCATCGTGCTGACTGGCATCGTATGCCTGCGCCAGCTCCATGTTGACGCTTGCGCGCCGTCCTGCCTTGTAGCTGGCGGAGAGGGAAGCGACCGCCACACGTTTCTCCTCATCCGCCGTGACCTGCATCACGATGCTTTCCACCGCATCAAACATGCTGCATCCTCCTCATCAGGCGCGTGCCGCCAGCGCAACATACGGCGAACGGGCAATGGTGGAGTTTGCGCCGGTAATCGCGGTCATCCAGTCCGGGCGGCCACCAACACGCCAGGAAAATTTGAATGCCACTTCATCAGTGTCGAAATACATGTGCATGGAAGTCTGCTTATTGATGCCAGCGCGCTCCACGATCAGATACTGCGTCGCATCGAGGAAGGCAATGTCGCCGACCGCCCCGACCGCCGCTGCTTGTTCCAGCGGAATCACGTCACGCCCAAGCAGCTTGCCGTTCTCGTTACCATACGCACCGGCAGGCAGCCACAGCGGGCCGCCGAAGCTGACCGTCACGCCGCTGTCGCTGGTTGCCACCGTATCCGTTCCCATCATCAGCTGCATCAGCTGAAGCTCCAAGTCCTGATTGATGTACCACTTCGCGTTCGCACGGCACTGCGCAGGCATACGATTCCACATTTTCAGGATGTTCTGCACATTGACCGTGCCAGCCGCCTGACCGGATTCCTTATCCACCGTGACCAGCGCGGCGTTCGTCGTCGGCACGACCATGCCAAGCGGCATCGAACCGCTGCCAGAGCCATTGAAGATGGCAGCATCCGCCTTCCACGCAAATTCCTGCGCCACTTTGGTGTCCAGCGTGCTTTCGATGGCGGGTTCATCCATCAGCAGCTCTTCCGTCACGGGGCAGATGGCCGTCAGCTTGTCCAGCTGGGTCGTGCGCTCACCGAACGTCGGCTTGCTTGACTTGTACTGCTGTGCCTCGCCCTTCCAGTAAGCCAGCACGCCACCATGACGATGCCCATCGTCGCGCTTGCTCTCCACCAGATACGCCTCAATCAGGCGGTTTCCGGCGATGGTCACGCGGCGCGCCTGCGGCAGCAGAATGGACTGCTCCTGAATCAGGTCGATGACACCCGCCGCGTAGTCCGGCGGCACAAGATAGCCGCCATCCGCGCCGGTCGTTTCATTCGCGCCGGACGCATCATTGCGCACCAGTCGGTTGTCCACCGGGCCGTTGAGCGTACAGGCATTATGCACCGCGCTGGCAAATTCGCCGAGGCTGCGGAAGCCGCCGTTCTGACCGAGCTTCTTGCTCTGCGGCGGATTTTCCTTGCCCTCTGCCGTATTCAGCGCCTGCACCAGCAGCGCTTCGCGGATTTGCAGGTCGTCCACCTTGTCACTCTGCGCCTTGATGGATTCGAGCGTTGTGGCGCGATTCTTCGCCATCTCCATGCCCTTGTCGATTTCCGCAGCGAGTTCCGCGCGGATGTCCTTAATTTCCTGCTTCATCTGAATGATGTTCATGTGTTGCCTCCTACTTGATTGTCGGGTAGTTGTTCAGCACCGCTTTTGCGGTCTGCATTTTTTTGAAGAGCATATCCCGCGCTTCCTGATTCGCCGCTTCGGGCTGTTCAGGCGCTTTTGCGGAAATCCGTTTGAGGGTTCGCGCACACGCGGCAATGCTGCCGAATTTGCAATTTCGCAGCGTTTGTGCATCGCTTTCGCCGCCGCGCAGCAGCATTCCGTCCGCAAACCCATTGTCGATGGCCGTCTGCGCCGACATCCACGTTTCATCCGCCATCATCTGCCGGATGGTGTCGTACGGCAGTCCGGTCTTGATTTCGTAGGCCAGCACCAGCCCATCTGCAATTTCATCCAGCACAGCCGCCGCGTGGCGCAGTTCGTCTGCATCGCCATAGCCCATCGACCACGGATTGTGAATCATCAGGAACGCGGTCGGGGCCATCAGCACTTTGTCGCCCGCCATCGCAATGACCGATGCCGCGCTTGCCGCCAAGCCCTCGATCTTGACCGTCACCGCGCCTTTGTGTTCCATCAGCGCCGTATAAATGATGCTGGCGGCAAAGACATCGCCGCCAGGGGAGTTAATCCAGACGGTTACGTCGCGCCCGTTGACTGCCGCCAGTTCCTCGCGGAACTGCTTCGGCGTTACTTCATCCCCGTACCACGATTCAGCTGCAATTTCGCCTTCCAGATACAACTCGGCAGGCTTTTCCGCTTCCTCCGGCAGTACGAGATTCCAAAACTTCTGCATGTGCATGTTCCTTTCACTGCGCCGTGCCGGACTGCACAGCTTCCAGCGGCGCAAGGTCTTTGGATACCATCGGCAAGTCACCACCGCTGACAGGTGGTTTGCCTTCTTTCCTGCGAACCTCATTGATGGTCTTGTAGCCATTGCGGATGCCCTTTTGGTTGACCTCCGCTTGGGTGCTTTGGTCGGCGCGCAGCAGCTCATCGAGGTCGAATGCGAAGTAGTATCCTTCGCAACGCTCGCGCCACGTCAGCAGTTTCAGATTGAGCTGCTGTTCCCACTGCGCCACAATCGGCATGATGGTCAGCGTCAGATACTCCTGCGTGGACTGCTCGTTTGTTGAGTAGCTGCTGTCGGAGTAGTCGCCGAGCATGTGCGGCGGGATGTTGTATACGGTCGCCACGCGGTTTTTGGTGACGCGCTCCACATCCAGTGACTGCGCATCCACCGGGCTTTGCGTCAGCGTTGTGGCAGTCATGCCGCCCTCCAGCACAATGACGCGCCCGCCCGATTTCTTGTAGGCTTCAAGAAACTGCTTGACGGCATTGTCGCGCTTCTCCGGGCTGAGGTTCGTCGAAGGGATGTTCAGCACGACACCGGAGTTGACCCCTTGCAGCTGATTTGCCGCGTATTCGCGGATGGCGTTGGAATACTGCAATGTTCCCATCAGCACATCAATCGGGCGGATGCCCTTGCGCCCATTAGTGGACATATGCCGAAGCACAATCATATTGGATTCATGCACCCGGCACAGCGTCCCGTCATCCAGCGTGAACTTGTAGTACGTTTCCCGCGTCTCCACTTCACGCTCCACCTGCACAAGCGAAGCATCCAGAACGTCCAGGGATGCAATGCGCTGCCGCATCGGGTCAGTCAAATCAGGAATCATCAACGCGTAGGTGTTGCCCTCGACATTCCGGAATGCCTCCATCGTTTGCTGGAACAGATATGGTGTCATGGTGGCGTTCGGCTGATAATTTATCAAGCGCTCACGCCAGTCCTCCCGCTGAATCTCATGATCCTTGTAGAGGTGAATCGGCAGCATTGCCATCGTGTTCGCGATTCGCGATACAGCCGAGTAGATGGCTTCACTGCCGGAAAGCGTGTAGTCGCTCCGGGTGCGCGTTGCGGTACGCAGCACGCTCCAATCGGGTGCATCCCGCGTGCCGTTCGCGCGGCGCTTGGCTTTCTTTTCCTTGCTCTTTCCCATTGTATACCCTCCGTTACAAATCAAGGCTGTAAATGCTGACATCCAGCTCTGGCGCGAAGCCGTCCGGCAGGGGACTTTCGCCCAGCATCAGCGTGTGCGCATCCAGCAGGGCGGCAAAGCCGTCAATCTTGCGGTATCGCTGACGCTTTGTCGGCACCCAGTTCGCTTTGTCCTCATCGCCATAGCCGGTTCGCAGTTTGACGTTCTGCAAGAACCAGCGGAACAGTGCATTCCGGTTATGCACCAGACGACCATCCAGCAGCACTTCGCGCAGGTCTTTCATGGGCGCATTCAGCGTCAGCGGGCCTTGCCGAACAACCTTGCACGGCAGTCCGCTCGCTTCCAGCATCCGCACAAGCCACGTTGCGTTTGCCGGGTCATAACCGATGGCGCGGATGGCGTAATGTTTCACCTGCGTTTCAAACCACTTGTAGACTTCATCCTGCGCAACGTAATCCCCATCGACGATGGACAGCCAGCCGTTGAGCGCATATTCATGGTACGGTATCTTTTCGAGGTCAAGCTCCACTTTTTTGCGCGTTGTCCATGCGTGACAGAGCCAGAAATAGCGGCCGTCATCCAGCTGGAACTCCAAGCCCGCAGCCGTCATGTCCTCGGACGTTGCAAGGTCGAATCCGCCGAAGCACTCGCGCCCTTCCAGCAGCCCCATCTCAATCCAATCTTCATTCCGCTTGACGACATCGAAGTCTACAAACGGCGCGTCGCTTGCATCCGTGAAGATGTTGAGCTGTTTGTTGATGAAGTCCGCACGTTCGCTGGGTATCTGTTTGCACCGCGCCCAGTCCGCTTCCAAGTTGCTTTGATTGAGCAGAACGCCCATCGCCGGGTTTGCCTTTACCCAAAGACGGCTGTCCTCTATGTCATCCTCTGCGTCCATCTCGCAAATGAATGCAAACATGCGGTCAGCGACATCCGGGCGCAGACTGCCGAGCAGGGCATCCCCGAACAGTCCGTAGTAGTACATCAGCGGCCCGTCCAGTACGCTGCCCATCGTTGTGATGTAAATCATCAGCGGCTGTCTGCGCTTGTTCATGCCGCGCTTGACAACATTGATGAGCTTGAAATCCCGCATCGCATGGATTTCGTCAAAGACAGCGCCGTGCGGATTCAGCCCGTCCAGCTTGCGGCTGTCGGATGCGCGGTGCTGAATCATGCTGTGCGTGCCGGGATAGCGGATAACGTCGCGCCGCACCTCAAAGTGCTTGCACAGCGCAGGACTTGAAGCAATCTGCGTTGCGCATTCCCGGTAGACAATGCTGGCCTGTTCCTTGCTGTTCGCTAACAAATACACATCCGCGCCGCGCTCGCCATCCTTGGAACACAAGTAGGCAGCATTGCCGCTCATCATGGTGGACTTGCCATTGCCGCGCCCCACGCACACCAGCCCTTCGCGGTAGCGCCGCAAGCCCGTCTGCTTGTCCACCCAGCCGTATAAGCTACCCTCGACGAAGCATTGCCACGGCATCAGCTCCATTCGCGTGATTTCACCTTTTGATGGACGCAGGAAACGCTCAAAGAAGCCGATTGCGCGGTCTGCCCTTTCTGCATCAAAGCGATATGGCCAGTCACTCGCTTGGCTGCGTTTCAAATCGTCAAGATGGCGCTGACAAGCCATTCGCACTTTTTTGCACGCGATAATCTTTCCATCCAGCACATCACGCACATATTGTTCAAGCCGCTGGCTTCCGGTGGGCAGAGTGGGTTTGTCAGTAGGCAGAGAAGTCGTCGTCCGTCGGCGCGTCAATGCTGCCCTTCCTGCTGGCTGGTGTGAGTTTCAGTTCGGCAAGGTTGCGCCGCTGTGAGCTGACAAGGCGGTTGACTTCGCCGATTGCACCGTTCGGCTTCCAGTACTCCTGCCGACCGTTCCGAATGTGATCCATCGGGCGGTTTTCGATTTCTTTGAGCAGCTTGCCCTTAATCTGCTCCATCGTCGCAATGTCCGTCAGCAATGCCATGCTGCTGTCCGGAATTTCCTCAACGCCGTGCGTCCGCAAGTATTCCTCGCACAGCGCCGTGTAGAGCCGTTTTGCCTTTTCATCCTGCAAGTTCGCAGGAACTGCCGTGTAGTCCATGCTATTCCCCCTGTATCTTCAAGACACGCGCGGTGATTTTCGGTCGTGTCTGTCCCGGCTTGTCAGCGCCATGCACCCCACCTTTTTCAGGATGCTCCTGATTGTGACAAATTGCACACACGGATTGCAGATTTTGCAGGTCAAGCTCCAAGTCGGGGCGTTCCGTGCGCGGAATCAGGTGATGCACGATGGTTGCACGTCTGGGCTTGCGCATCAGACCGGCTTGGAAGGCACGCAGGCAAATCTGACAGATTTCGTGGTCGCGCAGCAGAGCGTTCTTCCGGACAGCCAGCCATGCGCCGCTGTGATAAAAAGGATCTGACTGCTTCCCTCGGTATGCCATGCCTCACCTCCAAAAGCGACAACGTTGTCGCTTTTCGTGGCTGTATCATAGCACATGCACCTATGGTGCATTCAAGGTGAGGGAATGGGGCATATAGGGTGCACGGGTGGGGCATACATGGTGCAGACAGGGTGAGGGAGAGGGGCATAGGTGGGGCATAAAAAATGGCAATAGAAAAGCGCCACACCTCTGTGTGAAGTGTGACGCTCCCATCATTCCCGATTCACCAGCACGCCAGCAGCGCAACAACAATCATTCGCCAGCACCTCCCTCCATTTCGAGATACCACGCAGGCAGAAGCGCTGTGACGCTGCCGTCATCCAGCTGTTCCACCAGCGCCAGACCGCTGCGTTTCTGCGCCTTATACGTCCGCACCGCGATATGCAGCGCCGTCGAGATGCTGCCTTGATTCTGCCCCATGACATAATAGCGATAGAGGATGCAGCACTCCGGGTCGGGCAGCATGTCCACAATGCGGCAAGCTGCCAGCTTTTCTGCATCCAGCCGCCGCGCGCGTTTGTCAAGGGCATGACGGCATTTCAGCACGTCCCGCTCAATCGTTGCCGGGTCAGCACCGCAGGCAAGCAGCCGGTTCAGGCGTTGGTCAAGTTGCTGCACCTCCGCCGCACCCGCACGGCAGCGTTCGAGTACATCCGTAGCTTTCATGCTGCATCCTCCTCTCTGTCAATATTCCAGTTCATCCTGTTCCGGAGCATCTTCGCGGCGAGCAGAGCCGCAGAATTCCACGCCGTCCGCATTCAGCTCCATGCTGACACGCGTCGAGCCGTCCTGTGCCTGATACGTCGATGCCGTAACCGCACCCCAGCAGCAGACGCGGCTTCCTCGCCGCAGGTACTTTGCGCAGCTTTCCGCCACATTGCGCCAGACCGTCACGCGGAAGTAGTCGGTCGTTTCATGCTCGCCACGCCCACGGTTGACCGCAACCGAAAAATTGCAGACATTGATGCCGCTCTGTGTCGTGCTGCTGACCGGGTCGCGTGTCAGGTTGCCAATGATGATGAGTTTGTTCATGTTGCTTTCCCCCTTATCGTTGTCGCAGTTTCCGAATGGTGCTGTAACTGTCCCAAGTATTGATGCCCGCGGTCGCCTCTGTCAGCATGGATTCCGGCAAATCATGCAGGTCTTTCACATGCCAGCGGCCGATTGTATCCTGCCGAATCGCAGTGCGAAGCGATGGAAGCATCGTACTGTCCAACTGATATTTCCGGGCAATTTCAGATGCGCGGCGGCGAATCGCGGCAAGCATCTGCCGATATTGCGCGCTGCTGATGGTCAGCCGCTTTTGCAGCATTTCCTCCTGCCGCCGCAGCCGCGTATCCAGCTGCACCAAGTACATACCAAGCTGCTGCACCATGTCAGCTAACTGCTGGGCAGTGGCTTCGCTTGACCGGCTAAGCTGCATCAGCTGGTCAAGCGGCACAATGACATCGTGCTTATCGCACATCGCCATCCACCTCCGTCCGCATCGGTTGATTCAAGCGTTCGCACATGGCTTGCCCCCACTGCCGAATCATTTCCGCCCATTGCCGCATAGTGTTCAGGTCAGCGCGTTCTTTTCCTGCAAAGAGTGCTGCATCCGAAACGTTCTGATAACGCAGCGCCTCGGCATAAAAGCCAGAACACATCTGGATATAGCCGCTCACATCGTCCCGATTCTCCGCACCAGGTACCGCACTTGCATCGAGCCTGGCTTGCAGTTCTCGCACACGTTCTTCCTGCGCGTCTGCGTAGTCCTCTGCCTCACGGATTCGCGCCGCCGCCGCCGCATCTCGCTCTTTGAGCGCCTTGTAGTCCTCCGGGACAATCTCGACAACCTCCGGATTATTGATGCGGTCATCCAACTGACGTTCCAATGCCTGCTGACGGGCGTTCGCTTGCTGCAGGGCATCCCGCGCCTGCTGACAGCTCCGCTTCGCATCCTCCGCCGCTTGCTCTGCTTCTTTCGCCCGCTGTTCCGCCGCCAGCTTCTCCCGGACAGCCGCGTCCAGCTGGCGAACGCTCAAACGCTGCGCATCGACATCAGCAGCAAAGGCTTCGCGTTCCTCCGCAGGCAGTGCCAGCAGCGGCGTAATCTTGGAGAAGTCCAAAAGCGTCAACGTTGACGTTTTTGGAATCTCCCGCGCTGCCAGCATTACGCGCTGGGCTGCGCGTACCGTGAAGCCTGTGTTCACGGCAATCCACTCCTGCCAATGCCCGTGCGACACCAGCTTTGCTTCCTTCGCTTCGTTCAGACAGCGCCCAATTTCCAGCAGTGACAGCGTGAAGCGTTCCCGATGGTCACGGATGCGCATTTCAATCTGGTCAAGGTGAAGCTGCTGTTTGTCGTTCAAGCTATGCCGAATGTCGGCGGCTAAGGCTTTTTCCTGCATGGAAATCATGTCATTGCTCATATTTCATCCTCCTGTCATCGCTCTACGTTATCGTTTGCCTCGCGCCTTGCGATTCATATACCAAGTGTGCGTCTTTTCGCGCATCGACGCAGCATAGTCGGGGTTCTCCATCTTCTGCTGATGAAGTGCTCGCCTGTGTGCTCGTTTTGCAAGTTCCTGTTCGTCCGGCTTCGGCCCCGCATGATTGTTGCGCCGCTTGTACTGACCGTTCTCGACGGCTTTGCGCATCATGTCCAGCATGTCCTCTGGGTCAATCAGTCCGCCCGTCAACGACACAAACGTTTCTGTGCAGACCCAGTTTTCCACCTCATCAATGGTGTTTTCCGCAACTCGGTCATGTGGACGCTTTTGCAGTTTTGCAACGGCAGCCGCGTATTCATCCATCATTTCGTTGAGGATTGCTTCAATGAGGTTGAGCGCACCGACAAGGCTGTTGACCGGCAGTTTCGGTCGTTCTTCGCTGCTCATAATATTCACCACCTTTCGCCTTACCTCACAGGAATGGATTGTCTGCATCATCCTGTGCCTCCACGATGATGAGCTGTTCTTCTTCTGCTTTTACCACCTTGCCAGACAGCTTCTCCACGCGCACACGGTCAAGCCAGAGCAGCCGCAGCACGTTCGAGCCAATCCGCTTGGGTTTCGTCGTTTTGTTCGTTGCGCTGTCGCACATCAGAATGCCCTCGTCCTTCAGCTGCTTGAACAGCGCGCGCTTGCCGAGAGGGAACGTCACGCCCTGGTCGCTGTACAGGCGCGCGACGCGGCTATACGCAACATCCGGCAGCAGGTAGTAGTATTGCGCGTCGCAGTAGCCGATGGTGCTGGGCGGCGTTGCCCCGCTGTCCGCCAACGTCAAATCGCGTACCGTTGCCTGTTTGCTCGCCAGCAGCTCCAGCACAGCAGAGAGAAACATCGCAACCGGCCTGTCCTCTTTCGCTTCCTCTGTCTGACGGCGGCTGTTGTCCATCACAACGTCCCACGCCTGCCGAATCTCTTCCTCCACTTGTTCCGGTTGTGCTGCGCCAATGTCCACCATGTACCGCAGCATCATCTCATAGCCCAGCATCACATGCGCAACCGCTTCTGCCGAGCGTCCGTGTGCGCCGGCGCTTGCCTTCATTGCTTGCGCACGAAGCCGCACATAGGCTTCCGGCAGTTCAGATGCCAAGTGATCAGCGCGTCGGCTGAGCCACTCAATGTATTCGCTCATCGCCTTGCGCAAATATCCTCTTTTCGCCAAGTCTTGCATCACCTCCAATTCCGGCGTAATGGCAATATCATCTTTTTCGACGCTGATGATGTAGTAGCGCGCCACGCCGCTCGGCCCAATGTCCGGTGTCTGCTCGCCGGACATGATGGCAAGCCCGCGCGACGGTGTGCTGTCCTCCAGCTTGCGCTCGGCGGTCATGCGCCCGCGGTCGTCGCCGTTGCCGTATGCGCGCGAAAGCGACTGCACAAGGCTTTCCATCTTGCGCCGCTCCTGCATCGACGTTTCCGGATGATAGTCATCCACACATAGCAAGCTGTCTTTGAGGACAAATGCTTTCCGGCGGATGCTGTTGCTTGTGTCGTGGAAGGACGCAGGCAGCGGGTCGGAATAGCCGAATTGCCCGAAGAATGATAGCGTCAGCGCGGTAGCCGTTGACTTCCGAACGCCTGATAACCCCTTAATCCACATCGCGAAGCGCGGCGTATGACCTGCCTGCGCCAGAAATTCGCGCAGCGGCGCAAGAAACGCAATGCCCATCAGCGGAACGGAAACGTGCAGCGCCATTGCATCGCGAAAGTTGTGCGCCAGCGCCATCGTCACGATTCGGTCATCCGGCAAATCGTTGTCGAACGTGTAGCGTGACAGCGCACTTTCCAGCTCCACGCGTACTCCCTCCGCACCGATTGCGCCTCCGGGATGCAGATACGCCCATTTCCCGTCGATTTTCCGCCAACCGACGTGCGTGTATACCGTTTCGCGCACCGCACTCTGGTTGCCGACTTCGGTCATCACATAGCGCAGCTGTTCTTTGATGGTGTTTCCCGGCATGACGTTCGCCGCGAAGTCCCAGTTCTTCAGCACCCAGCCCATGCCGCTGAACTCTTCTGCTCGAACAGTCACAGGCGGCAGGGGATGACCCGTTTTTGTCCATCCGCTGATGCCGAAGTACTTTTCGATGTTCACGCCGTCGTCTTTCGTGATGATGTTCGTCGGCAGCGCGACGAAGGTGGACAGCTTGCGCACGCTTTCCTTGCCCATTGCGCAGATGCCGCCGTCGATGATGCAGTACCCCGGCACATCGTCGTAGAGTTCAACTGCCCGTTCATACTGGCTGACCTCCGGCGCGGTTTCCTCCGGCGTTTCTGCCATGAGTTTGTCAAGCAATCGGCGCGTTTCCGACTTGCCAAGCAGCTGCATCATGTCGCTGACATCGCCCTTTGCTGGCAGTTCCGGGCAGACATCCTTGATATGCAGGATGCGGATACTCCGCGCAATGCCGAATAGCTGCTGTGCCACCTTCTGCGCGTGCTGCTCGCCGGGTTCATCGTTGTCCGGGATGATGTATACGTCCGCGCTGCGCAGAAACTCACTGTGTTCCTTGTGCCACTTGCACGCGCCCATTGCGCAGGTTGTGCCGGTCAGCCCAATGAGCGCCAGATTGTCCGCGTCCTTCTCGCCTTCGACGACGAAGATGGCTTCACCGGCGGAGGAAACCG